>Ga0214917_10000102_pt1 | contig 94857 bp, 98 predicted proteins | sample LL_1208_BB_MetaG_FD_177983 | JGI IMG/M metagenome (GOLD analysis project Ga0214917, IMG submission 177983) | Freshwater microbial communities from Lake Lanier, Atlanta, Georgia, United States - LL_1208_BB | ecosystem: Environmental > Aquatic > Freshwater > Lake | place: USA: Georgia | collected... | reverse complement strand
CAAGGACTTTTCGATATTCTTTTCAAGCTGCATAATCGAGCCCTTAACTGTTGCCGTTCAAAGTGCGCAAAGTAAGGTTATTGAGAAATATCCAGTTTTTAGTGAGGTACCAAATGGCTGATTCCAGCATGGACATAGTTAGCAAAGTTGATCGTCAGGAAGCCGATAATGCCCTCGGCCAGGCTGCTAAAGAGCTTGCTACTCGTTTTGACTTCAAAGGAACTGAAACTTCAATCGAGTGGAAAGGTGAGCTCGGTGTCGAGATCACTTCCAGTACCGAAGACCGAGCCAAAGCCGCTCTCGAAGTATTTCGCGAAAAATTAGTCAAGCGTGGCGTTAGCCTAAAGTCCTTCACTTCTGGTGATCCAAGAGTTTCTGGCAAAGACTACAAAATAAATGGCGAATTTAAAGCCGGGATCAGCCAAGAGCAAGCAAAGAAGATCGGCAAAATTATTCGCGATGAAGGCCCAAAGAATGTAAAGACCCAGGTTCAAGGTGAAGAACTTCGAGTAACTGGAAAGAGCCGTGATGACCTGCAGCAAGTTCAACAACTGCTCAGTGAATCTGACCTAGATTTCGCAGTTCAATACACGAACTATCGATAGTTATTTTTTGCGGCGGCCGCTTGGTGGCTCGTCTACTTGTGGGGCAACTGATCCATCGTTTCGTCTCGCACTGGGCAGTGAAGCAGCCAAAGCTTCGATTCCATAAATCAATTCGCTTCTACCTTGGCCTGCTGGCATAGGTGAATCTGACCAGAACAACGCATCAAATGGGCAAACATCAATGCAAATCCCACACCACATACATTGACCAAAATCAATCGTGAATTGATCTAAAACATTTTTGGTAGCTTGCCTACGTGAATTGCTGTACGCCGGTGCGTCTGGGTCGGGTTCAGAATGCGCCTGCACAGTTATGCACCAGTCCGGGCATTCCCGAACACAAAGCATGCAAGAAGTACATGATGCTGGGTGAAGCGCAATTGTTGAATGATTCATGAGGTCCACTCCGGCAAAACTCCTGGCGGAAGTGACGCACGTCGCTTTGCGTTTACATCGGGTTCGACTGATCCCGGCCATTGCGAATCAGCGCGAGTGGTAAGTGCAAAGTCGCGGCGAAGTGGAAAGCCCGATAGTTCGATTTCAAATGCGAGTTCGGAATTGTTGTTTCCAATGAATTCAACGCCGAACATTTGAGAAACTTCCCGTTCATGAAAGTCCACACTTGGATAAATTTCGGTCAAAGAATCTACGCTGGCCTCGATAGACGTTGAAAGGATCGTACTTTCTGTTAAATCCTCATTGGAAAGCATTAAAGAGATTTCAAAAGAATCTCCCCCATTGTGAGTTGCCGTTAGCCATTCACAGCGAACGAGCCCACGTTGTTTCATTTCTAAGGCCTGGCTTACCCATTGGGACTTATCTACTTTCTGCTGAGTTGTCATTTTGTAGCCAACTCCACAGCTTGCATAAGTGCTGCTGCTAATTCTTCGGGTCCAGGCGGACACCCTGGTACCTGGATATCAACCGGGATTAGCTCATGCGCTCCAGAAACCACAGAATACGAATCCCAGTAAGGCCCACCGGAAATTGCGCAGGCACCAAAAGCTACTACAACTTTTGGTTCTTGTAATGCATCATAAGCAGACTTAACTGTTGGAGCCAACGCATGAGTTACGGTTCCAGCAATAACCAAAATGTGTTGTGCCGCAGATAGTTTTGCTACTGAATGGGTTTGCACCCAAGCATTGGCTACTAAATCAACTGAGCTTGACTCCACACCACAACAGGCCAGACCAGCTTGTAACACGTTAACTTTAGGCACGCTATGACCCTAAAGCCTGACGCGTCGTTCTCACAAAATTGATACGGGCATTTCGCGAAATTACGGCATCACGTCGCCGCTATTGGGACCAAGTGTTTGTCCCACATACAAGTTTCCACCTGGGCTGCTTGCAAGAAGAACTGCCGTTGGCGCCACTTCTTCAATTTCGCCGAACCTACCCAGTGGTAGCTCCTTAGCCTTGGCGGCTTTCCACTCATCATCAATACCTGCAACCATTTGGGTGTAAACAGGTCCTGGTGCGATCGCATTTACAAGTACTCCATTAGCTGAAACTTCTAACGCCAATGACTTGGTGAACGCAATTACGCCTGCCTTCGCCGCTGCGTAATGTGACAACGACGCAGCCCCCTTGATTCCGAGTTGAGAAGCAACATTGATGATTCGCCCGTCACCACGTTGCAACATTTGTGGCAACACGTGGTGAGTAACAAGGAATACTCCGGATAAATCCACCGCTAATGTTTCATTCCAAACGTCAAGACTCATGTCTACTACCGGTGATTGGGTGGCTATTCCCGCGGAATTCACAAGGATGTCGATTTGACCCATCATCTTTGTTGCATCTGCCACCGCAGTTCGAACTGAGATTTCATCAGTGACATCGATCGCTACTCCAAGGCAGCCAATTTCATCAGCACGGCGAGTTGTGTTTTCCTCGCTGAAGTCAGCAATAACAACGGTAGCTCCAGCTGCTAGGAATGCTTCGGCAATGCCACCGCCAATTCCACCGGCACCGCCCACGACTAATGCACAACGCCCACTTAATGTTCCCATTGAGTTCTCCTTGATTTCTTAGACTGGTAGACGCACAGTGTAAGCGCCATCCACAATGATTGCTTGGCCACTAATGTATGAAGCTTTTGAAGAAGATAGGAAATCAATCAGGCTAGCCACATCATCGGGGGTGCCTACTCGACCGGCTGGGATTGAACCAGCAATTATCTTTAGTCCTTCTGGTCCTAATGAGTTGACAGGATCCAATGATTGCGGCGATTCGATGATTCCAGGTACAACGGAGTTAACCGTGATTCCACGTGGCGCTAGCTCTATTGCAAGACTTCTCACTAATCCCAAAAGTCCGGCTTTCGCAGTTGTGTAGTGTGCGTGCTCTGGCCAGCCATACACGGCCCCTGCGATAGATGAAACTGCGACCATACTTCCCGTTGAAGTCATGACCTTACTTGCTGACCGAAAGGTGCGGAGCACACCAGTTAAATCAACCTGCAGCATGTCATCCCAGGCTTCGTCAGTTAAATCAGCAAGCGCTGCATTTCGAAGAATTCCTGCATTTGCTACCACGATTGTTAAACTTCCAAATTCATCGATAGCGCGCTGAGCAAAAGCATCCACTTGCGCTGAGTCTCGCACATCAACTTCGTGAATAACGCAATGTCCACCTCGCGCAACTACCAAACTTTGGGTTTCTGTTGGGTCATGTGGATCACCTGGAAAAGTTCCGATGACAACTCGTACACCTCGGGCAGCCATTTGGACAGCTGTTGCTCTGCCGATGCCGCTCGAGGCACCGGAAATAATTGCTACATCGTGGTTTGTCATTTCAAATACTCCGACCCTTTAAACCCATTGATTCTGACAATACCTCAGACCTTTTACAGAAATGTCAGAAATTAACGAATTAAGAGTGAATCTTTAATATGTTCGTATATAGATATGTATGTGTGTCAAAGATTGTTTATTAAACTAGGCTGGGGGCGTGGCAAGAACTCCCGCCGGCCCGCCGGCCTATGATCGAGTCGCCAATGATATTCGACTGCGAATAACCACTGGTGACTTAAATCCTGGCGACCAACTTCCTGTGGAAAGTGACTTGGTTGACATATACCAAGTAAGCAGAGGAACCCTTCGCGAAGCACTTAGACTTCTGGCTTCTGAGGGCTTACTCGAAACTATTCGTGGTAGAACTGGTGGAACGTTCGTTACCCAAATATTGCCAGAAGACATAAGCAGGCTATTAAACGATGTACTGGGCTTAACTGTTCAAGGTGATTCACTGTCGGTGTCGCACCTCGCCGAAGTACGCTCGCTAATTGAACCACCGGCGGCAGCCCTTGCTGCTGGAAGGGCAAAATACACTTCCGTTGCGAAGTTGCATGATTTTCTTCATCCAGCGAATCAGGCAGAGCAATACGAATTTAACTGGCAGTGGCACCGAGAAGTGATGCGCCTTACGGACAATCCCCTAATTGTTGCCCTTTTTGAACCCGTTTTTCATCAGCTTCGGGGCAGATTTGATAGGTCAAGGGAGCAAAAATCAACTTGGGATCAAATTCTGCAAGAGCATCTTGAAATTACCCAAATGATAGAAAATGGTGATGTTTCCGGCGTGCAAATAGCTATGGCAAAGCATCTTGGGTACGTCAACAAAACATACCTCTCCCTTGATAAATCGGCTAATAAATAGGATTTTCAGGCTGGGCAGCCATGCCTGGCTGCATTTAGAGAGATTTTATAAATTCTCCCTGCCAAATCAAGCAAATCAACATAAAGTTATGATTAAAAGGTAGGACTATTTACCAAATTAGCTCAAGGAGGGGCAATGTTGCCACTTGAGTCTGTAACGATAATTTCCTTGGAGCAATACGGTGCTGGACCATTTGCCACCATGCACCTTGCCGATCTCGGAGCAACTGTTATCAAGATTGAAGATCCATCGGTTAACGGCGATATTGCAAGATGGGTTCCGCCATTTCAAAAGGCAGATACTTCGTTGTTTTTTGAATCATTTAATCGAAACAAGCAAAGTCTAAGTTTGAACATTGCAACTGAGGCTGGGCTTGAAGTTTTTCATGATCTAGTGCGAAACAGTGACGCAGTCTTTTCAAATTTAAGAGGCGATGTTCCAGAAAAAATTGGAATAACCTATGACCAGCTAAAGCACATAAATCCAGCAATTGTGTGTTGTTCACTGTCTGGATATGGCCAAACTGGACCGCGTGCGTTAGATCCAGGCTACGACTACATGCTTCAGGCTTTGACAGGGTGGATGGATTTAACTGGCGAACCAGATGGCCCACCTACAAAAAGTGGTCTGTCACTAGTTGATTTTTCTGGTGGGCTCGTGGCTGCAACGGCAATTCTTGCCGGTGTTACTTCTGCAAGAGTTACTGGAGTTGGAACTGATTGCGACTTGAGCCTTTACGATACAGCCCTTGGCATGCTTACCTACGTTGCTACCTGGGAAATGTCCGGAGACTACTCAGTATCGCGAACCCATCATTCGGCGCACCCAACTCTGGTGCCATTCCAAGCATTTGAGTCAAGCAACGGTTGGCTTGTTGTCGGGTGCGCCAAAGAAAAATTCTGGGAACGATTAACTAAAGTCCTTGAAGCTCCTGAATTAGCAAATAACGAAAAGTTTGCCTCGTTTGCTAATCGATTTGCTAACAAAGATGAGTTACTACCAATTTTGGAAGCATTATTCTTAAGCCAAGACACCCAGACCTGGATAACGGCACTTCGGGCCGCAGGAGTGCCATGTGGTGAAGTTAATTCAGTCAGCGAAGCTCTTGCCGACAGTCACACCATCTCACGCGAGATGATAGTTAAGTTTGACCACCCAGAATTTGGCGAAGTTTCAAGTGTTGCTTCACCAATTAAGGTGGGCAATACTAGGGTTAAGCACCAAGCAGCACCAAAACTAAACCAAAATATGGATGAAATCCTTCAACAGCGCTTGAAATATAGTGATGCAAAGATTGCGGATTTATCTTTAGGAAATGCATTCACCTCCACCAATAACAAGGAAGCAGACTAGGCCATGGACTTTGAATTAAACGGCGAGCAAAAAGATTTTCAAAATGTGATGAGGGACTTCGTCAATAAGGAAATTAACCCAGTAGCCATGGAAATGGAAAAGTCTGGTGAGTACCCGGAAAAAATTGTTCAAGGGCTAAAGGATTTAGGTCTCTTCGGCATGACAATTCCTGAGGAATACGGCGGCTTGGATCTTGATCCAGTTTCGTTTGCCATCGTTTTTGAGGAACTTGCTCGCGGATGGGTTGGAATCGCTGGAGTTTTGGGTAGTCACTCGCTTGCATGTCATCTGATTGCAAAGCATGGCACCCCAGAACAAAAGCAAAAGTATCTTCCTGACTTGGCGACTGGAAAGCGTCGGACCGGAATTGGCCTAACCGAACCCGATGCAGGTACAGACTTGCAGGGTATTAAAACGACTGCAGTTCGCGATGGGGATCACTACGTTATAAATGGGGCAAAGACTTGGATTACAAATGCTCGTCACGCAGACCCGCTTCCAGTTCTGGTAAAGACTGATCCTAAGGCTGATCCTCGCCATAAGGGAATGAGTGTAATTCTGGTAGAAGCCTCAACCCCTGGATTTTCTATCAGTAAAGACATAGGAAAACTCGGCTACAAGGGCCCAGAATCTTGTGAAGTTGTGCTCGATAATGTACGAGTTCCAGTTACAGAACTTGTTGGCGGCGTCGAAGGCCAGGGTATGAAACAAGTTCTTGGTGCTTTGGAATCAGGACGCGTGAATATTGCAGCTAGATCCGTGGGTATCGCTCAGGCTGCCTACGATGCAGCCCTTAAGTACAGCAGAGAACGCGAAGCTTTTGGGCAACCAATTTCTGATTTCCAAGCAATTCAACTCAAGCTTGGCGAAATGGCTACCAATTTGCAGGCCGCCAGATTGCTAACTTACTGGGCAGCTAGTGTCCAGGGTTCTGGTGCTAGATCAGATATGCACAGTGGAATGGCTAAGTATTTTGCTTCGGAAGTTGCAATCAAAGCTTCCTTGGAAGCAATGCGCATTCATGGTGGGTACGGATATTCGACTGAGTATGTAGTTGAACGTCTTTACCGTGACGCACCGTTGATGGCAATTGGCGAAGGAACTAACGACATTATGAAGATGGTTATTGCAAAGTCACTTATCTCTGGGAAAGAAGTAATCAATTAATGCTTCGAAGTTTTCTTTACGTACCAGGAGATGATCTCGGTAGGTTAACAAAAGCCTTGGCCAGAGGGGCTGATGCATTAATTGTTGACCTAGAAGACGGTGTGGCTTTTGATAATAAGGTGGCCGCGAGATCTGTTGTTTCCGAATTCTTGGAAAGTAAAGAAGATACGTGGCCAAGTATTTGGGTGCGACTAAATCCTGGAAACTTATTGGTCTCAGATTTACATGCAATTCCAATCAACAAGTTAGATGGCGTTGTTTTAGCAAAAACAGATTCAGTTTCCGACATAGACAATTTAGTTAATGAACTTGGTAACGGATCGGATGTACCCGTTATGGCATTGGTAGAAAGTGGACTTGGCGTAACTAATCTTTTGGAAATCGTAAATCATAAAAGTGTTAGTTTTCTTCAGGTCGGAGAAGCTGACTTGGCTGCAGATTTAGGAATAACTCCAGATAACCACTCCACGCAATTCAACTACGTGCGACAGCAAGCAGTCGTAGCTTGTGCTGCAACTAAACAGAATGCGCCAGTCGCACCCGTAAGTACTAACTTTCGTGACCTAGATCTATTTCATGAGAGTACCCAGTCACTTGCCGATATGGGATATTTTGGACGGGCCTGCATTCATCCTGCGCAAATTGAAATAGTTAATTCAGTCTTTACTTCAACGCCTGAACAAATAGAAAAAGCAATAGACACCATGAACAGATTTGAGGCCGCTACTGCGCAAGGGCTTGGAGTCTGTGTCGATGCAGACGGACGTCTAGTTGACGAAGCCATAATTCGATCTGCACGTAAAGTTCTAGCGAACCAACGTTAGTTAACAATGCCCACCAAAACAGCAAGGTCCAACCTTGGTATTGGACTTGTTGTTCTCTACCTTTGCTGGGGTAGTAGCTTTTTAGGAATTGAGAAGACGGTTTCTGGGTTTCCACCATTAACGTCAGTATTCATTCGATTCTTGCTTGCCAGTATCTTGCTGGGAAGTTTTATCGCTTGGCGATCCGGTTGGCGGGCATTAGCTATTCCGAAGCGCAAGTTGCCGCAAACAGTTGGTCTTGGTGTACTAATGCTTACTGTTGGCAACGGTGGGGTTTCTATGGCGCAGTCCCAAGGCATGCCTTCATGGTTAGCTGCGCTAGTAATTGCTACGGTTCCAATTTGGGTAGTGATATTGCGTTTAGTAGTTCGTGAAAAAGTAGCCAAGTCGACATTGCTTGGCACTGGAATCGCATTTTCTGGCACCTGCGTCCTACTGCTTTCAGCGTCACAGAGTGGTGAAGCAAGGGTGCAAAGTCTGATTTTTGGATTACTAGGTGCCCTTGGATGGTCACTTGGATCCTTCCTCGCATCGCGAACACCACAATCAGAGCAACCAATGATTAGTGGAACTCATCACCTATTCTTTGCAGCACTTGGAATATTGGTATTGGTGCTGTTTTCTGATGAACCAAGTAAATGGCAAACTATGCAGCCGGATGCATCAGCACTTTTTGGACTGGCTTGGTTAATCATTGCAGGATCAAGTGTAGGACTGGTTGTTTACAATTGGATAGTAACTCAGTCGTCTGTTTCGGTTGGCAATACCTACGCATTCAGTAACCCGGTAATTGCAACGTTGCTGGCAATTACTATCTTGCATAACCGGCCATCGCCAGGCGCCTTACTTTCTATACCTTTTGTCGTATTCGGCGTTGCGTTGATCATCTTGGGTGACCGAAAGGATGTGAATTTAGCTTGAATAAAGAAACAGGTAGCTTTGCTATTTCTGAAACCCAGCTTCAGGTACTTAACAAAGAAATGGGTTTTGGTTTAAGCCATGCTCAAATCAAGTTGGTTGCCAAAGCGTGTGAGGCTATATCTAGAGAATACGAATTTATGGCTGAGATTCCAGAAAACGAAATTCCGTTGGTTCGAAAACACGCAGTGCCAGATAGTAATCCTCTTAATGCCTGGACATTTAAATGTGACATAAAGGAATCTGATTCGGGGATGCTTTCTGGATTAACTTTTGCAATAAAGGATTCAATAAATATTGCCGGGATTCCAATTTCGATGGGCTCTGAGTTGCTTAGTGGTTGGACACCAAAATCAGATGCCACAGTAGTTTCTCGAATCCTGGCTCATGGTGGGCATGTGGTTGGAAAAACAACAACTGAAAACCTTTGTATATCTGGTGGTTCAGTAACGTCTTGGCCAGCTCCTGTTGATAATCCCAGAGCTTTGGGCTTTAGTGCTGGTGGGTCAAGCAGTGGGAGTGCCGCTGTAGTTTCAAACCAAGAGGTGGACGTAGCTTTGGGCGCTGACCAAGGTGGTTCAATCCGAATCCCCGCGGCGTTTTGTGGTGTCCTGGGACATAAGCCAACTCATGGCTTAGTCCCCTATTCGGGAATTGCTAGCTTAATGCCAAGTTTGGATCATGTTGGACCAATCGCGCGTTCGGCGCATCAGTTAGCCCTGACCATGGATGCCATAGCTGGTCCAGATGATGATGACCCAAGACAAAGTAGTTTGCGAGGTCCAGCAGCCTGGCCAGCTGGATATCAAATGTGTTTCCCTCAAGTAGATCTTGGTGTTGCTGGACTGCGAATTGGCTTACTCCGCGAGGGGTTCGAGTTGACGAAAGCTGGCGAAGATATTGGTTTTCCGGGATCAGCTGCCGCTGCCGATCTAGTTTCGTCGCAGGTGCAGAGGTTAAGGGAACTAGGGGCAGAAGTAACTGAGGTAAGCATCCCGATTCATGCCAATGCCAGCAAGATTTATGGCCCAATTTTGATTGACGGCACTTACCAAAGTTTGAGTCTGATTGCGGGCAGAAACTTTGCTGGCTTTGGAAAAGACGAGAGCGCTACCCTTGAAATTTCTCGAAGGCTAGCACTAAACCCAGAAAAAACAAGCTTGATAACGGCAATTGTTTTGCTTGCTGGCCGACACATGAATCAGGTCGATGATGGCAGCGTCTATTCGAAAGCAAGTTCGCAGGTTAGCTTGTTACGTAGGGCATACCAAGATGCATTTCAAGAATTTGATGCGATTGTTTGCCCAGTTACCGCACCTGCAGGCTTACCAGTCAAGCAATCTGGGCAGGAAGAAAATTTATTGCAAGAGACCATGTCTTTTTACGCAAATACCGCAGCTTCTAACTTAACTGGGCATCCAAGTACTAATGTTCCAGTTGGATTTGTTGATGAGCTTCCAGTTAGTGCAATGATTACGACAAACTATTGGCAAGATGCCTGCGCGATTCGAATCGCGCAGGCCTTGCACTCAATCAGCCAGTAAGAGCTTCGCCTTTAGCTACATCTCCTGAAGCGGAACCATCGTTTAGAACTTCACGGGATAAAACGTCAACGGTGTAGGTGTGTTCAATTACCCGATTCAAAACTGGATCGGTCATCTTGATAGTCCAAGACTCAGCAAACCGAAGTTTTTCGCCGATTGAAACAACAGTGCCACTGAACAAAATGTTGGCACCTGGGACTCTTACAACGCTATCCCTGAGGCCCTGTACCATTTCTGCCGGTGTCCAAAACTCATTAACCATCGCTTCTTGGTACTTAACCGTTTCGCCTTGATCAATTACCCAAGATTCCATGTGAATGTCATCCCAGTGATCCTTAACATCGTTCCAACGCCACATTTGCGGCGCAACTACGTTTGGTGCAACCTGCTTTGACCAGGGGATATCGATGGTTTCTAATGAACGATCAGTGTGATCAGATCCAACAGAGACATAGATTTCATTATTCTCATCAACGATTGTGACAATCTCTACTTCACCCGATGTTTTTGGTCGCTGTACGCCGATGTGTGTATCGGTAAGAACCGCCCATGAACTAATCGGCATTACGAGTGGAGGTCGCTCGCAAATAAGTTCCTTGATACCGAGCTTGTAACATTCTTCTAAGTGCGCCTGCATCTTGGCTTCATCACGCATTGTGAATCCAAGGTTGTAGCATCTTGAAAAGTCCATGGACTTTTCAGAGGAAGCACCATCTTTTTCAATTAACTTGAACTTTAGAACGGACATACGAGCCTTCTTTCCTATTAGTTTCGTTAGTGAGTTTCTTCGCCACCGGAGACATTCATTGCTTCTCCAGTGATGTATTGGGCGTCTTCACTTGCTAAGAATGCACAGGCATTGCCAATGTCTGACGGTAATCCAGTCCTACCAAGAGGGATACGACTTTTCATGGCTGCCATGTACTCCTCTAGCGATACACCAAGCAACTTAGAAAAGTAATCGTTCTGCCATGATCCCAAGCCAGTTGTCACGTGATTTGGACAAACTGCGTTTACCGTAATTCCATGACTTCCAAGTTCAATAGCAACGGATCGAGTGAATCCAATCACGCCATGTTTCGATGACACATAAGCAGATGCATGTGGGAATCCACTTTTGCCGCCTTGTGACGAAATGTTTATGACTCTGCCACCATTACCCGCAGAAATCATTGCTCTTGCTGCATGCTTGGTAGCCAAGAACGTGCCCTTGAGATTAACGTCCAGCACTGCATCCCAGTCAGCTTCATTTGTCTCTACTACCGGGCTCATTAGGTACCCAATCCCCGCATTGTTTACAAGCACGTCAATCGAACCAAAGTTTGAAATCGTTGTCTTGACTGCATTTTCAACATCTGATTCATTTCTGACATCGCAACTGACACTGATAGCCTTTCCAGTTGCAGACTGATTCAGATTGGCCACAACTAATTCCATCTCAGACTTGGTCGCCACACCGTGTTCTGGGAATTGGCTACCACTTGTCTTGTCTAAATCTGCAATAACTACATTGCAGCCCTCTTCCATAAAGCGCTTTGCAATTCCTTCGCCTAATCCCTTTTGGCGACCTGCTCCTGTTATTAGAACATTTTTTCCAGTTAAACCACGCACTTTTTTTTCTCCTAAAGACTTTCGGACACAATAAATGTCGGGTTGTCGGCGAACTCTTGAAATTGTTTCGAAATTTCTTGCATCACAGAGGTTGAAACATCCGTGGTCAATTGATCCATATCTGCGACATCTATGATTTCGATGTATTGATATGGTGAAGCTTCACCGCTGAAGGTGCCTTGAGCTTTGAGTACGGTGAACTTGTTTACAGATGGCAATGCATTTACCGTCGGTAAGTCCGTGCTCCTGGCCCATTCTTCGTATGCTGAAACATCGGTTGTGGTATTCAAGTTAAAGAGCACTACTACGATTGCCATGTCATTATCTCCTCTAGCGTCCAGTCTTTGCTTGGTTTAATTTCTTGCAAACCGTATACCTTTTCCGCAGTTTTAGTACCATCTTTGCGCCAAAGCGGGGTCGTTACTGCGGGTAAACCTGGTGGCGCTTCGATAGTTAAAAACACTTGCCCAATTGGCATGGGAGGTCGCGCAGGATAACTATGCGTTTCTTCAATCAATCTCAATACCTTTGGATTTGAATAGTAAGCAGCAAAAATTCTTGTCAGTAAGGTTTGAAATACACCTGGCTGAAGTTTTTCGAGGTCAACACAAAGCTGATGCCTCGCTTGCGAATCAGCAGTTAGTAACTGATTCAAGATTTCGAGTTCTTGTCCGTCCTCAGGAATCTCAAAATCTTCTAAGTATCGAATCGGAAAAGTTATGACCTCTGAAGCCTTCGGCCATCGCGCGGAACCCGGTAAAACAGTATCGGCGAATGCCTGCTGTACCTCAGCACTAACTAAAGCCATTAGATTCCCGCCTCAACTAATTTATCTGCTGCCCGCAATGCGACTGCCTGCAGAGTTGGAGTTGGATTAACTGCTGCACTACTTGCAAATACCCCAGCGTCGATAACTAGCAGATTCGACACATCGTGAGCACGACAATTTCCATCCACTACTGAGTTTGCTGGATCAATTCCCATTCGCGTCGTTCCCATTAGATGGAAGCCTGCCTGCGAGAGCAAGGGATTAACTAAGACTTCCTTGGCACCTGCGGCTTCGAGCCAGGCTTTTGCGCTTTCAATACCATGGGATTTCATTCGCGTTGAGTTAGATTCCAGTTCATAATTCATCACAGCGGCTGGTACCCCAAATTGGTCAGTTGCTGAACTGTCTACCGAAATATAATTTGTTTCTACTGGTAAGTCTTCGCACGTAACTGCAACTGTTGCCACATGGCCAAAAACTTGATCGAATCTTTCATGGTGGCCCTTACCCCACGGGACATTAAGTCCGAATCCACCGAGTGCAGAAATCAGTGGTCCCTGTCCCCTTGTGACCTGCATTTCATAGCCGCGAACGAAATCACGATTCGGGTCTGTTTCGTAAAAGTGTTGAGTTAACAAACAAAATGCATCATTTCCAGCCCAACTTTGCACGGGGTCATCCCAAACTCCGGTAACCCCAGCAATCGGATGAAGCATAAAGTTTTTACCAACCTGACCAGATGAGTTGGCTAGGCCGTCAGGAAAGTACTTACTGACACTATTTAAGAGAATTCTAGGTGTGCCAATGCCGTTTGCAGCAACAACAACGTAATCACATTCAGTTGCTTGTTCTTTACCATTTTCGTCAAACCAAATGACTCGCTTAGCATTGCCGGACTGGTCAACCTCAATGTGTGAAACTGATGCATTCGTCACCAGCTCGGCACCCATTGACAGTGCGGCAGGCCAGTAAGTTATGTCGACGGAACTTCGAGCACCGATACGACATCCCATTTCACAGGGACCGCAATTATTGCATCCCTTGCGATTTCCATGATCCGTCGACAAAATATTTCCATCGCTTGGCCACCAGTGCCAACCAAGATTTGAAGCTGCTTTCGCCATGCGAGTTCCGACTAATCCATATGGCATTGCCGGTGTAGCACGAGGGGTGCGAGGTGGATTTGCGGGATCGCCAGCAACTCCTGAGGTTCCCATCATCGAATCATTTATCTCGTAATAAGGAGCCAAATCCCAATATGAGATTGGCCAGTCAAAACCAACTCCATCTAGCGATTTGATTCGAAAGTCTGAGGGTCTAAAGCGGGGTGTATGCGCCGACCACATTATGGTGCTGCCTCCCACTCCGTTATACAACAATGGCTTAATTGCACTGTTGGAATCTAGGATTGGGTAATCTGAAGCACTGTTACGAACGTTTGGATTTGGGGAAAAGTCAGTAATTCTTCGGTATTCCCAGTCAGGTTCATCTGTTGGAATATCAACTGGCGCAAGCCAATCACCGCGCTCTAAACAAACAGACTTCACGCCCTGCGCTGCCAGACGCCACGCAAATGCAGCGCCAGAGGCTCCGGCCCCAATGATTACAATGCGAGCATCACTGGTCACATTAAATCCCGACGATCAATTTTGATTTAGCTAAACAAAACATTTTCAGATGCTTTCCAGCAGCGAACTGATTGTTTTCCATCCGTTATCGTAAGGATTTGGACATCTTCGGTACAACGAGACTCGACGTATGGACAGCGCCCTGCCAAGTAACATCCCTTAGGAAGATCCACAGGACTTGGTATTTCACCTTCTAAATCGGTAAGACGAGCCTTGTCTACGCGACGATTATTTGGGTCGTGGAACAGCACTGAGTCCAATAACGCCTTTGTATAAGGGTGTTTTGGATCTGCGAAAATTTCTTCCGTTGTGCCAACTTCAACAATTTGCGACAGATACATTACTGCTACGTCATGACAAAGTTCGCGGACCGTACTTAAGTCGTGAGAGATAAAGATAAATGACAGACCAAGTTGTTTTTGTAAATCCTTCAGAAGCAAAATCAATTCTGCTCGAGCTGCCGGCGGCAACGCAGAGGTTGGTTCGTCCAAGACCACAAACTCTGGCCTGGTCACCAATGCGCGGGCAAGACAAACTCGTTGTTGTTCTCCGGCACTTAGGCCAGCTGGCTTGCGGTCTGCGCTCTCTGGATCCAGTCCCGCCGAAGCCATCACCTCTAATACTCGCTCTTTGCGCTCACCAACCGACATTTTCGAATGCAGCTTTAGTGGCTCTTCAATGCTCTTAAAGATTGGCCACCTTGGATTCAATGAGTCAAATGGGTCTTGAAACACAACCTGAATTTTGGAACGTAGTTGATTGAATTCCTTAAGCGAAATATCTGAGATGTTTTCACTATCAAGTTCAATTTTTCCACTGTCTGGCTCAAGTAGTCGAAGGATCATCCGACCAACAGTGGTCTTACCTGAACCACTCTCACCTACTAGCCCAAGGGAGCGTCCCTTCTTAATGCTGAACGAAACGTTATCTACGGCTTGTAGGACTTTTCCACCATCAACTTTGAAAGTCTTGCGCAAATCTGTGACTTTAATGATGTCATCCGTGGAGTTAATAGGAGCTGATAGTGAGGTGCGCTCAGCTCTTGCCAATGTAAGAATGCGCTCACCATATGCATTATCTGGATTAGCAAAGAAATCTTTTGTTTCGCGGATCGCTGTTATAACACCATCTTCCATAATGATCGTGCGGTCACAGTAATTGGCAATGATACCGATGTCTTGGGTGACCAAAAGAACCGTCATATCTCTATCTCGCGCTGCCCGCCACATGCGGTCAAGGAACTGCGCCTGAATGGTTACATCTAGTCCGCTTGTAGGCTCATCAGCAATCAGGAGCTTTGGCTCGGAGCTTAGAGCCATTGAGATCAATGCACGCTGCGCCATACCACCAGATAGTTCATGAGGATATGCATCAATGCGTCGTTCGGCATCATTGATACCGACATCCTGAAGCAAACTAACCGCATGCTTTAAAGCCTCTTCTTTCGAGGCTTCAGCATGAGATCGGTATACCCGACTAATTTGGGTTCCAACGTTCAGATATGGATTTAAGGATTGACGTGGTTTTTGAGTTATGAGTGAAATATCTTTCCCTCGTAGCAGGCGCGCGTTGTCTTCATCTAGTCCAACTAATTCCTTGCCATCGAAGTGAACTTCCCCTTCAAGTTTCCCCGGGAATCGCGACAGACCCAGCAACGCTAGCGCCAGTGAAGATTTTCCGGAACCACTCTCACCTATCAGACCAACAATCTCGCCAGGGAATAGTTCTAAATTAACATCCTTAACAGCTACAACTGGCCCTTCAGAAGTAGCGTAAGTGACAGTTAGATTGTTTGCGGAAAGAATTTGATTTGTCATTGATTTCCAACTCTTCTCTCGAGAGCATTTCCCAATGAAGCAAACCCAAATACGGTCAGCGAGACGGCAATTCCAGGAAATAGTGATGACCACCACTCACCAAGTATCAAGCGAGGAGCGCTTGTGGCAATCATCAATCCCCATTCTGGGGTTGGTGGTCTAACGCCTGCTCCGATAAATGAAAGGCCCGCAGTTAGCAGAATTCCAAAACCAACAGTAACTGATAGTTGTATCAAAGACGGAGTCAATGAATTTGGTAACACATGTTTAAGCGCAATCTTCAATTCCGAGTTTCCCGTGGCGCGCGCTGCCTCTACATAAGTTCGAGTTTTTTGAGTCAGCACTTCAGTTCTTGTGAGCCGGACAAATATTGGGGTGTACAAAAATGTCAGTGCAAAAATCAAGTTGACGAGATTTCTACCGGTTAGTGCAACAAGTACCATTGCCAAGATAAAAATTGGGAAGGCTTGCAACACGTCTGAGATGCGCATTACCAGCGATGAAAAACGACCTTCATAAAAGCCAGTACCAAGTCCGATTAAAGTTCCGATTGCGCCGGAAAGTAGGGCGGCGCTAACGGATAGTGTCACGTCAATTCGGGGAGCTGTAATAACCCGGCTGAAAACATCAAGGCCAGATGAATCAGTGCCAAACCAAAACTCACGCGATGGTGGCTGAGAAATTGGACCTACTGGCGTGCCAGGATCAAACGGCGCGATCATGTATCCAAAGATGCTCAGGAAGATCGAGATACCTACGATTATTACGCCAGCTAGCAGCAATCTGTCTTGGTACCAGCGCCTAGTTTTGAACACGTTAAGTGCTTGCGTGGTTTCCGTTGTCATTGTGCCTTCACTCTCGGGTCAGTAAACACCAGAACTAAATCTAGAATCAGATAAACCAAAAGAGAGATGATCGTTATAACCAGGACGGTTCCCTGAATTGCTGGATAGTCAAGATTCAAGACGGCTCTGACTGAATACGAGCCCAGTCCATTTAACGAAAACACTTGCTCGATTAGAACTGCACCACCGAGCATGAATCCAAATAGAATTCCAGTCAAAGTTAGAACGGGTGGCAAGCTGGCCCGCAAAGTTGAGCGCGCTATTTGTTTTCTACTTATTCCCGAGGCGCGCGAATACAAAATGAATTCGCTGCTTAACACCCGAGCCATGCTTTGACGAGTCATTTTGATAATTGGACCAGACAAAATGAATGCCAAAGTCATGATTGGTAGCCATAAATGCCAAAGTGCATTGAAAAATGCATCAATCCGACCGGTAAGCAGTGAGTCAATCAAAATGAACCCTGTTACTTTTTCTGGCGGAACCATTAATGGATCTAAAACTCCCAGCGGAGCTGGGGCAATGCCAAGTTTGAAGTAGAAGAAAAATGTGAACATGAGGGCCCACCAAAATTCTGGTTGCGCACCTGCAAATAGTCCGTATCCAAATACTGACTTATCTAACTTTCCACCTGGCCGCTTTGCAGTAGCGACACCAATTGGAACCGCAATCGCCATCGCCACAACGAACGAGAGCACAACCAACTGCAATGTGATCGGCAGGGTAGTTATGATTTCAGAAGTGACTGAGGAGCCAGTAACCCAAGAAGTTCCAAGGTCACCAGTTATTACGCCAGACCCATCCGTTCCAACAAAATCACCGAGCTGTTCGGCTGTTGTTCGGTCAAGTCCAAGTGAGGCTTTAGCCTGGTTATACACATCTGGTGTCGAATTAAATCCAACTAGCCTGGCCACGGGATCGGCAGGAAGCGCGCGAATTACAAAAAAGACGACCAGCGTGATACCCGCGGCTTGTAGAAAACCGATCAGAATCCGGCGAAAAATGTAACTTGCCAACAGGAACTTCCTTTTCGCATTTGATCTTTATTTGTTTGTTACTTGCTATGCGTGGTGTGCGGCCGAAATAGTTTTTACTACTTCGGCCGCACCCATGCTACTTAATTGCTTGATAACTAGTTGAGTGTTAGATCCTTGAATCGGATTCCGTTATCAGGGTGCCACTTAATTCCTGACAGTTTGTCAGAATGTGCCCACTGAGTTTGGTATTCGACAACTGGAACCCAAGTTACATCAGTCATGAGCGTTTCTTGCACTTCTGCAAGCATCGCATCACGCTTGGTGTTATCAGCTTCGTTCTTTAGCTTGACGTAAAGGTCATCTACTGTCTTGCTTTCGTAGTTAACCATGTTGTTCAAGCTGCCGTTAGCTGCGGAAACGAAGAATAGCAATGTTGCATATCCTGAATCCACGGCAATTGGCTTTTCATTGTCATTTAGCGCAAACGGTAGATCACGCTTTACTAGTGCGCGGTCTCCAAACTGGCTCTGCGGAATTGGGTCCAACTGGATGTTGATTCCAACGGCAGCTAGATCCGAACGGATCTGAGTTGCAATTGGACCAAGAGTGGATTCCAATTCTGTGATGTAAGACAACTTCAATGAACCATCATCTACGTAGCCAGCTTCAGCCAATAATGCCTTGGCTGCTTCTGGATCGTATGTATATGGATTGTCTGCCTTGTGGTAACCAGGGTAGGTACTTGGCATGTGGCTATCCCACTTCTGTGCCTTACCAAAGTAACCATTGGCAATGATCTTGTCGTAGTCAATCGCAGATGAAACTGCGCGACGAACTAGAACGTTGTCGAATGGCTTTGTCTTGAAGTTCATGTGAACAAAGAGATTCTGGTTTCCAGCAACTGCTGAAAGTGCTACACCTTCAACTCCATCAAGGCTGGCAAACTCACTCGGAGTCAACTTGTCAACAAGTTGAGCCTGACCGGTTTGAACAGCAGCTAGACGGTTTGCAGATGTAGGAACCTTGCGCCAAACAACCTTCTTGATACTTGGTGCGCCTGCGTAGTACTTCTCATTTGAAGTAAGTGTCATTGAATCATTCTTGACCCAATCACTGATGCAGTAAGCGCCAAAGGAAGGCAGGTTGGTGCTGTTTGAGTACTCATGCGCCCAAGGATCCTCGGCCGTTGCGTTGGCTTCCATTGCTTCTTTGTCAAAGATGTTCAAACCAAAAATAGTTAGGACTGGTAAGAACAATTTGTTTGGTGCTGCCTGCTTGATAGTTACGGTGTAATCATCAACTTTGGTTACTTCGTCACCAAGCTCTTTTGCTGCTGCTGCCTTTGTAGCGTCAGCGTCAAAAACACCTGCTGTGAAGCCAGCAATGTCTGCAACGTTGGAAAGGAACCAACCAATTGGAGCACTGCCACTGACACTCTTTGCGCGAGCAAATGTGTATAGGACGTCATCCGCATTAAAGGTTTCACCGTTGCATCCCTCTACACCTTGGCGTAACTTGAAAGTCCAAGTTAGAGTTGCTTCGTCATATTCAAATGACTCAGCTAGACGTCCTTCGAAATTCTGGAAATCGAATAGTCCAACTCCAGTTGCATTTTCGGCACCGTCCTTGTAGTAAACAAGTGGCTCCATGATGTTGCCAATTGCTTGCTGTGTTACAGGAATAGATGCGGATGGACCATCTGAGTCAAGACCTGGTGGCACATCTTCTGATAGGGAAATTATCTCGCTTGTATTAACTGTTGGTTCTTCTGTCGTTGCTGTCTCTGTTCCGCCTGAACAGGCAGTAACAAAGATAAGGCTGAATCCAATGATCAGCGCCTTTAACTTCTTACTCATATGCACTCCGAACTTTCGTTGCTTGTGGCAGGTAACGTAATCATTCAACTACGTTGAGATAAGCAAACCTCATACCTTTTACATTTCGCAGGCAAATAGAGTAGAAAAGTAATCAGACAGTAACGATTGGATAACGCGATGGAACACCTGAAAGTGGCAAAACCCCTTATAACTAAGGCAGTTGAGCATAGTTTGACCCTTAAGTTCGAGGATATTCCAGATTCGACCAAATCCAGTGCCAAGACACTTATTTTGGACAGTTTGGGGGTTGGCCTAGCAGGAAGCTCGACCACCGAGTCCGGCTGGCTCCAGAATTTTGCCTCCACAAGCAGTTCAGGCCAAACCTCCAATGGCTGGAACATGAACCAAAAACTCGATGCAGCCAATGCGGCAATGATCAACGCACACCAGATGCACACCCTTGAGTTCGACGCAATTCACGAGCCAGCAGTTGTCCACCCTATGACTGTTGTCTTTCCAAGTGTGGTCGCATGGATGCAACGGGAGCATGCACAAAACGGATATATCCCCAATGGCAAAGATTTAATCAAAGCTGTTTGTGTTGGTGTTGACATTGCTGGTGGCCTTGGTGATGTAACTACTTCACCTCTACAATTTTTTCGGCCAGCTACTGCGGGTGCTCTGGGTGCCGTTGCGGCTATCAACGCAATTTCTTCACCAACCACTGAAGCCGCCATGTCAGCTCTCGGAGTTGTATACGGACAGTTGTCCGGCACTATGCAGGCGCACACTGAAGGTGCTCAGGTGCTCGCACTTCAGGTCGGATTCAATGCCAGGTCTGCAATCAATGCAATCGATCTGGCGCAACTTGGATTCGTTGGACCTGAGTACATTCTTGAGGGAAAATATGGGTACTTTTCACTTTTTGAAAAAGCTGGAAATCCTGAAGACTTAATGAACCGTTTAGGGAAACAGTGGGAAGTAGACCGTACTTCATTAAAACCATTTCCGAGTGGTCGTGCGACGCACGGTGCATTAGATGCCATACTTCAATTGCGTCGTGAGTTTAATCTAAGCCGTGATCAAATCGAATCAATAGCGGTGACAGTCCCACCAATGGTTTACAACTTGGTCGGTCGCAGACCAGATGTAGAAATGCCAGTTGGCGCTGCTCGACTTTGCTTGGCTTATCTAATTCCATTGGCAATTGATACGGGCCAGGTTAACTTGAATTGCTATTCAGAAGAAAACTTGCGTAATCCAGAGCTTCATAACTGGGCGCAGCGAATTTCAGTAACTGCAGACAACAATCCTGATTTGAATGCATTTGATCCCCAGAAAGTTCTGATAACTCTCAAGACCGGAGCGGTGATTGAAAAAGAAATGCCATACTCGCTAGGTAGTCCGACAAATCCAATGTCGGAGACACAAGTTCTTGAAAAACTCAAGGCTAATCTCACGCTGGTAGGAAGAAATAGCTTGTTTGAAGATATTGTTGAGAGTGTGAATCACCTAGAGAATCAAGGCGACTTAAGCGCCCTATTTGGGAGCCTTTAATGAGTTCTCCCTACTTTGATGCCTTCGACTACAAACGTCTTAGTGCGGAATATCCAACTGGCAAGAACTTCATTTCAAAATACTCTGGAATGTCTCGCCAGCAACTAGAGGACATTCAGCAGCAAAGGTTTAAAGAAGTGCTTGAGTGTGCTTGGGAGACTCCGTTTTACCGTTCGCTTTGGCTGGATTTTGGAGTTGCCAAATCAGAAGTAAATGACCTTTCGGATATTCATAAGTTACCTATCGTCGACAAATCAATGATTTTGGCTGACATCGAAGCGCATCCCCCATTTGGAAGTCTCCCAAATCGCCTTGGGAAATCGGTGCAGCAAAGAGTTTTGCAAACTACTAGTGGTACAACAGGAAACCCGCAACCGGTTTTGTGGGGCCCTTGGGGACGAGAGGTTCAAAACGCCTTACTTGGCAGAACCTACACCTGGCTCGGTGTCAATTCCGATGATGTCATGCACAGTGTTTATGGGCACGGTTTAGTCAATGGCGGTCATTACATAAGAGAAGCAGCCACTCGATACACCGAAGCGTTAATGCTTACTGCAGGAACCGGAATTGAAACAAGATCTGAACGGCAAGTTGCCGTGATGTCGCAATTTGGAGTTTCGGTCCTTGTTGGGTTTGCTGACTACTTACTTAAACTCGCCCAGGTTGCATCTGACCAAAACTTGATACCTGGAAAAGACATTCCAGTTCGCATGATTATCGGCCATGTTTTGGAAGGAGGCCGTGAGGCGCTGGAAAATGCCTGGGGCGGAGCGAAAGTTTATAACTGGTACGGCGTTGCTGATACTGGCATAGTCGCAACTGAGGGTCCCGAACGTGATGGGATGCATGTTTGGGAAGATGCCAACTTCCTGGAAATCATAAACTTCGAAGACCCCGCTAGTTCCATGGGCGACATGGTTGTGACGAGTCTTGGAAAGAGCGATTTAGCTCCGCTAATCAGATTCAACACTCACGATTTAACTTCGTTGCACACTACAGGTACCAGTGATTTCCCATTCCAGAAAATTGTTGGACTACTTGGTCGCAGCGACAACATGGTAAAGCTCAAAGGAATAAATGTGTACCCAACCGCTATCGGAGGGATGCTACAAGAACTAAACAGTTTCACCGGAGAATACGTTTGTCGCGTAGAGAATCTCGATGGCGTTGAAAAATTCACTGTGGTTGTCGAATTGGCAAGCGATGGTCAGGAGTCGCAAGATTTTGTTAAGCAATTGCTTGCTCAGAAACTTGGCGTGACGGTTGATGTTGAATTGGTTGCATCCGGTCAAACTGCTGAGTTAACCGGAGTTAATACTCGACAGAAACCAGCTCGACTCTTGGATCTTCGCTAGTGAATCAAGACATACCAGCAATTCAGAATTCCTATCAAACAGGCGCCACAGTTTCAGAGATAGTGACGACTGCCGCGAAAGCTGCAGATGACTTTTCCGCGATCGAACAGCGACTTTCAAATGTTGAAGTTCACTCATTGGATTCTGACCTTCGAATAGGTTCTGGCTTACCCCGAGCTTTAGAGGGTGTGCCTTTTTCAGTTAAAGCAAACATCGACCTAGCAGGACTTGTCACCACCAATGGAACTTTGGTGGTTAGTCCGCCCGCCACAAAATCTGCTCGCTTGATTGAATTGCTAACAGAAGCGGGGGCGATTCCAGTTTTCACGACCACAATGGCCGAGTTGGCAATTGGCGCGGTAACTGCCAACGCGCATACCGGAACTTGCGTAACGCCCGCCGACCCAAATCTTCATGCGGGTGGATCCAGCGGCGGATCTGCTGCCAGCGTCGCTGCGGGCTGGGTTCCGTTTTCATTAGGTTCTGACACTATGGGAAGTGTACGAATTCCGGCTGCCTACTGCGGTGTATATGGGTACAAACCTTCATCGCAAATTCTTGATCGTTCTGGGCTCGCTCCGCTGTATCCCCCAATGGACACCATTGGAATCATTGCAAACACAATTACTGATATCCAGTCCGTGATGGAAGTATGCGCTCAAACAGGTTGGGTTAATCATGCAGATGAGGCAACAACCTTATTGATTCCAAGTTTCATTCAAAGATCGCATTCGCAAGTGTTAACAAACTTCAATGAACAAATGTCAAAGATACGCATGAAAGCAAGTCAAAATGGATTCGATGTTGTTGATTTAGAACTTGATTTAGATTTAGGTTTACTACGTAGACGCGGATTATTGCTCTGCGAAGTTACTGCGTGGAATAGTTTTTCCGAAGCTGGCACCATTCCCGAAGGTATATCGGAATCTGTGTCTGATCTTCTTAGGTATGGGGCTGAAGCGTCCTCAGAAAAAGTTGAAGATGCAATTTCGGTTTTAAAGAAAGCTTCAGAATTAGTTTCAACTATGTTCAATCGATTCCCTGGGCACGCAGTGCTAATCCTTCCGGTCACGCCATTTCCTTATCCTGACCTATCCGCTACAAACGAGGATTTGGCCACAAGTGCCGACTTCACCTGTCTAGCAAATATTTGCGATCTACCAGCAGTAAGCATTCCAGCAGCAGGACAAGCTATTCAATTGATGGCAAAGAATCTTGATGATCACCGCTTACTTGAGGTAGCAGAAATCATTACTTCAATCCTGTAGCGAAGTGGACCTACTGGAACCTAGCTGTTCGCTTTTCTAAAAACGCTGCTATTCCTTCGGCATGGTCTGGTGAAATCATTGCATTTCTGACAAAATCTAAGGTTTGGTCAGAATCCTCACGCTGACCTGAAAGCACAAGTTCGACTTCAGTTTTCATTGACTTTACGGATGAGCTGCTATTTGCCAAGATCAACGAAATCCATTTGTCTCTGACGGATTCAATTTCGCCAGAATCCAACAACTCATCTACATAGCCCCATTTGAAGGCCTCAGTTGCATTAAAAGTTCTACTGGTGAATAGTAATTGCTTTGCGATCGCGGGTCCCACTAAATCGGTCAAAGCCACAATATCTGAGTATGGATAAACCATTCCAAGTTTCGCTGGAGTAATTGCAAATGTTGAATTAGTAGAAGCGATTCGAAAGTCACAGGCAACTGCCAAGGCAGCTCCTCCACCAAAACATGGGCCGTCAACTACTGCAATAGTGGGGATCGGGATTGCTCTTACCGATTCAATTGCCTTGGCAACTATCGCTTGGCTTTGAGCTGCCCAGTCACCATCCCCCGCATGCTGGCGATACTCAGATACATCAGCCCCAGCACTAAAAATTCCAGGAGTATTGGATTCAATTGTGACTATTTTGAGGGTTGAATTGCCTGATACTTCGCCCGAAATTTTTTCGAGCAACTTCCACATTTCTTGGTCAAAGGCGTTCTTCTTTTCAGGTCTGTTCATCAAGATCGTTGCACGTGACTCAGATATTTTTAGTTCCAATTGACTCACTTTGCACCCACCATTCGAAAAATGTTGATCAACCTGAACAATCAGCCTCTAAGTCATTATGCTATCAATCATGACAATTCCTTCACCAACTTCACTGGGCCTTTCCATCGTAGTAAATGTGGAAGAAGGTGCTGAGCAATCTATTTTGGATGGCGATCGAAGCCCTGAACCAGTAGACGAAATGGGCCTAGCCCTAAAAGCTGGACTTCGAAACTACGGCAATGAATCTAACTACCAATATGGGATCAAGGAGGGCTTCCCCCGAGTTTCTGGAATATTAGATAAGTACAAGGTTCCCGCTACTTGGACAGTTGCAGCCGTTGCTCTCGAGAGAGCACCGCAGATCGCCCAATTCATTCGCGAGCGTGGGGACGAAGCCGCTTCACATGGCCATCGCTGGATTCATCAATTCCGAATGGATGAGGATCAGGAATTTGAATTTCTGAAAGCTGCAGCAGATTCCATAGAGAAGTCTGTAGGTACGCGTCCAGTCGGGCACTTGTCTCGATATTTGCTAACTGAAAACACCAGAAACATCTTGGCAAAGCAGGGATTCCTTTATCACATGGATGACTACAGCGGAGATGAACCCTTTTGGGACCTTACGCCAAATGGTCCGATAGTCGTAATGCCCTATGCAATAGATACCAATGACATGAAAATGTGGCATGACGCTGGGTACACAGCAAAAGACTGGTACGAGTACGCGGTTGATACATTTGATCAGTTTTATCGCGAGCGTCAAGAAGGACATCGATACATGTCACTTGGCCTACACTTAAGAATTATTGGTCGCCCTGGGCGCATCAACTACTTCGAAAAATTTGTTCAACATGTGACGAAGCACGAAGACTTGTGGATTGCACATCGCAAACAAATTGCGCAACGATTTGCTGCGGAAGTGCCGCCGCCTACTTAACCATTACCAAGGTAACTCTGCGCCATTCATTCCTATGCATTGGCCGCTAATGTATTCGGCATCGTCTGTGCATAGCCAGGATACGGTCGCAGCAACATCAGCCGGAGAACCAAATCTGCCCCAAGGGACGGTTGATAAGAACTCCTTCAAGGTGTCCTCCCTGGATTTTCCAAGCTTCTTTCCCATGCCTTCGACAATGTCCTCCCAAAGCGGCGTCATGATATGTCCAGGCGTATAGCAATTAACCCTAATCTTCGCTGGCGCTAGTTCTTGAGCGAAACTTTGACTCATCATAATGATTGCGGCCTTCGTGGCACAGTACTGCGAAAACATTGGAACGCCATGCCTTCCACCACCCGAGGACGCGTTAACAATAACACCGCCTTTGTTATCTTTTGACATGTACTCAGCCGCAACTTTGGATCCGAGAGCCACACCTACAACATTGACGTTTAGCATTTTTAGCCAACTTTCAGCAGTGGTATCTGAAAGCCCAGCTACGTTAATGATTCCTGCATTGTTTACCATGAAATCTAAACGAGCTGTGTGAGTTAGTAATTCTTCGACTGCCTTGCGAATCATGGATTCATCACAGACGTCTACCTTGGTATAAAAGATTTGCTCTGGGTAATCAGTTTTTAGTTTAGAGATTTCTGGATCTTGGATGTCAGCAATTACGACTACTGCGCCATCTTGTAAAAATCTTTCAACTATGCCCAGACCGATTCCACTGGAACCTCCGGTTACTACAACGCCCTTGCCACTATGTATTCCCATGATCTACCTTCCAAAATGGTCTTCGGTTTTTGACATTTACTAATAGTTCGGCATCAAATGCATCCAATGAATACCCTGCAGGTTGTGGTGGATTTATGTTGTAGCCAGTTTTTTCGTTAACTCTACGCAAAACTTCTGGTGACTCGTAGTACGCAATGTACACGGCATTCAATAAGATCGCGAACTCATTTGGAAATTTTGATTCGCATTTACTGACTTCTGCTTCCGCTTGCACCATGTCAATTTCAGCCAGATTTTCAGGCAAATTTTGTAACATTTTTTCAATCAAAGCATAATCGTGCATTCGAGAAATATCTGACATCAAAGTCTCTTGTGAAATAGCCTGAGCAGCACTTGGGTGGCCATCAGTAGCCGGAATCAATATCTCTAGAAGATTTTCCAATCTATTTTTCATAACGCATCAACCTGATTCTGAAATGCTTCCGCTTCGTCCATTGGGGGAAGGAGTTCTCGCCCTAGCATGGCATCCGCTGCGCGCAGCGCTATGGCCTGGATTGTTGAAGTTGGATTCAATGCACCAGCTGTAACGAATACGCTGCCATCCACAATCCAGAGGTTTTCAAAATCATGCGACCGTCCGGTGCCATCTACAACTGAGTCCTTTGGATCATCTCCCATTCGCGCTGTCCCCATGAGGTGGAATCCTGCTGAACCTACTAGCGGAACGGTGATTATTTCTGTTGCTCCTGCTTCCTGGAGCACTTTGGTATTGGTATGGATTCCAAACTCTAAAAGTTTTTTGGCATTTTCGTCCAAGCGATACGTCAGCTTTGGAATTCTTGATCCCTTTTGATCAACTTTGTCAGATAGCGTGACCCGATTTTCAGGATTTGGCATATCTTCTGTGGTCACAGTGATGCTTGCAGTCTTGCCGAATTGCCGATAAAAGTCAGCATGGTGATTTCTGCCCCACTTTACTGGCTTGGTGTAACCACCTGATGCTGTTCCCAGGGGGCCGTCGCTTCGAATTGTTTGGGCTTGGTAACCTCTCACAAATCCTCTAGCAGGGTCAGTTTCGTAAAACTCTTGACTATAAATGCTGACTGCAAACGGGCCTTTGAAACCTTCAACATATTCATCAAACACACCGGTAACTAATGCAGTTGGATGATGCATAAGATTTCTGCCAACCTGATCTGAGCTATTTGCTAAACCAGATGGCGAATCTGCATTTGCACTGAGAAGCAGCAGTCTGGCAGTTCCAATTCCATTGCTCGCCAGCACAACGTTACTCGCCTTCAGTAACTGGGTTTCGCCATTTCGATCTACATACTCAACACCCGTCACTTTGTTATGTTTTGAAGTTATTTTTTGAACTGCAGCCTCGGTAATCAACTCTGCTCCGGCTGCAATAGCTTCTGGCCAATATGTAAGATCAACGCTGGCCCTTGAGCCACGGGGGCATCCCAAGTCACAGGGGCCGCAATTATTGCAGCCTTTTCGTAAGCCTTTTTGGCCATTGAGGATTGCGGCATCTACGGGCCACCAGTGGTAACCGAGTCGCTCATATGCTTGTGCTATTCGCTGAGCTCCAATACCTATGGGAAGCGGTAGAAACTCTCGCTCGGCTCGAGGTGGATATGCTGGATCGCCCGCGAGCCCTGAAACACCCATCATGCGATCATTGATTTCAAAATATTCAGCTAAGTCAAAATATGAGATCGGCCAATCTTGTGCGACACCATCTAAAGATCTAACTCTAAAATCTGATGGCTTCATTCGTGGAAAGTGTGCTCCCCAATGAATCGTGGAACCACCGACAGCGTTATACAAAGAAGGCTGAATTGGCGTATCTGAGGCATCTATTGGGTAGTCCCAGTTATTCATTCGGACATTCGGGTTTGGATTATGACTACGTGCCCTGGCTTGTTCCCAAGCTGGGGTTAATGATGGCGACGATTCTGGTGTTACCCAACCACCTTGCTCTAAACAAACAACTCTGGCACCACCCAGTGCCAATCGCCAAGAAGCAGCAGCACCTGAGGCTCCCGCTCCAATGACTAAGAAATCGATTTCTTTCACAGGTTTTAGATTACTTAAAAGTCCTACCTTTATCAGGGGAATCTAGGCTTTGGAGAATTTTCACTTACGTGTTATTTCTCAGCGCACGTTGACGTAACGCATCGAAAGTAAGAATTCCAAGTGCTAACCACGTCAAAACGAATCCAAGCAATCTTCCACTAGGCAAGTTCTCTTGAAAAACAAGGAGGCCAATGAGAAATTGAATGCTTGGACTCAAATACTGCAGCATGCCCAGTCGAGACAATGGAATTCTTATTGCTGCGTAACCGAAAAGCAGGAGTGGTAAGGCTGTTACAACTCCAGAACTAAGCAACCAGAGTGAGTGCGTGAGACCTTCCGTCATAAATGTGCTTTGACCGTTGATTGTCAGCCAGCTTAAAAAAATTACAGCGAACGGTGTTAACAGAGCTGTTTCTACTGTAAGGCTTTCCAAGGCTTCGAGGTTTGCGAGCTTCTTTACATATCCATATAAGGCAAAGGTGAGTCCGATCGCGAATGCAAGTATCGGAGGACTTCCTAATGCAATACTAAGAATTAATAGAGCAAGTGCCGCAATCCCAATTGCAAGCCACTGGAGCCTACGCAGCTTTTCGTGAAAGAAAAACACACCCAACAAAACATTGAGTAGTGGGGTTACAAAATATCCCAGCGAGGAGTCCAAGACATGACTATTTATGCTTGCCCAGATAAAGAGTCCCCAGTTGGCAGCAATCAATAACGAAGCACACGTTAGTAGAAACAACGATTTTCGGTCACACAAAATTGCCAATAACGATGAAATTCGATGCTTCAGGGAAATGATCACAAGTAGCGTTACTAGGCTCCAAATCGCCCGATGGCTGAGAATTTCGACCGCTTCAGCTGGTTGTAGCTTTGGCCAATACAGAACAACTGATCCCCAGAACAGGTAGACAAGAGCACCGGCTAAAGTCCCTTTAGACGAGTCAGATTGCTTTTTTAGATCTGTTAGGAGGCTCATACTTTTCTCAGGTTTGTGAAATCAAATCTCACCATAGCCAGAGATTCAGACTGTGCGATAAGCAACGCTGTCAACTAGTGTCGCCATCGCAGTCTTTGCATCGCAATCTGGCAGCGCTGTTAGCCGTTCCCGCGCTCTGTCAGCCCACTGTTCCAATACTTCACGCGCTTGGTCCATCGCTGGATGAACCCTTAATGCAGCTAATGCCTCTGCGTGTTCCGTGTCGTCGGTAATTGCTCGACTGAGTAACTCACGTAATCGAGGCGGCGTATCAGGATCAGCTAATGCAAATAGGACAGGCAGAGTTCTGATACCTTCGCGCAGATCTGTTCCAGGAGTTTTTCCGGAAACTTCAGACTCAATATCAAGTAAGTCATCACTCAACTGGAAAGCAATTCCAATACTTTCGCCGAAGTCAGCAATTCGATCGGTAACCTCAGGAGAAACTCCACTCATCATTGCGCCATATCTTCCAGCTGCTGCAATCAGTGAACCGGTTTTGTCAGCAAGTACCTCTAAGTGATGCACAATTGGATCTTCATCGCCTTGTGGACCAACGCTTTCGCGAAGCTGGCCAATAACAAGGCGTTCAAATGTTTCCGCTTGCACCCGCACTGCCTCTGGGCCTAAGTCAGCTAGCAACTTCGATGACCGAGCAAATAGAAAGTCACCGCTAAGAATTGCAACCGTATTTCCCCAGCGACTGTTTGCAGACTGGGCGCCTCGTCGAACTTCGGCTTCATCCATTACGTCGTCGTGATACAGAGTTGCTAAATGGGTAAGCTCCACCACTACCGCAGATGGGACCACGCCTTCAGACTTGGGATCGCCGAAATGTGAAGCTAGTAGGACTAGTAGCGGACGGAATCTCTTGCCACCGGCTTCGACTAAGTGGCGGGCCGTAATGTCGGCAAGCTCGTAGTCGCTACGAATTTCTTCGCGAAGGCGATCTTCAATCGCTGCAAGTCCAGCAAACATCTCGTCTTCGAGTGCTGCTAACTCTTCTGGGAATAAAACGCTCACGCCTCAATCCTTGCATTTTGCAGGCAAAGTCGCGACTTGGGGCTTAGCGCAGGAACAGTCCTGCATTGATGACTAAATCAAGCACTGGTTGAGGAGCAACACCCAGTAACACTGTGAAAGCGGCGCAGATTCCAATCGCAACGGTCGTAAATGCACTCGGAACTACGACGCTTGGCCCATCGACTGGAGGTTCGGTAAAGAACATCAAGACAATAACCCTGGCATAGAAGAAAGCTGCAATTGCGCTGGCAGTTACCGCAACAATTACTAGCGGAGTTGCGCCGCCATCAACTGCAGCTGTGAATACCGCGAACTTTCCGGTGAATCCACTTGTTAATGGAATACCAGCTAACGCAAGAAGGAATAGCGCAAAGATGCTTGCCATCCATGGCGATTTCTTTCCAAGCCCGGCCCATTGCGATAAATGAGTTGCTTCGCCAGATGAATCACGCACTAATCCGACAATTGCAAATACTCCAACCGAAGTGAATCCGTAGGCAAGTAAGTAAAACAATGTGCTGGAAAGTCCGGCGGCACTTGTTGAAACTACGCCGAGCAAAATGAACCCAGTATGCGCAACCGACGAGAAGGCCAGCATTCGCTTCATGTCAGTTTGTGTGACAGCCAACAACGAACCGATAACCATTGACAACAATGCGACCACCCACATCATCGGACGCCAATCCCAACGCATTCCGCCAAAGGCTACGTAGAAAACCCGCAGCAAAGCTCCAAAGGCTGCAACTTTTGTCGCCGCACTCATAAACGCAGTTAAAGGTGTAGGTGAGCCTTGGTAAACGTCTGGAACCCATTGATGGAAAGGAACGGCTCCAACCTTGAAAAGCAACCCGACTGCGATCATGCCAATTCCAGGAATGATGAGGCCATCTTGAGATGAATTCTCCATTGCAACTGAAACCGTGCTGAAGTTAACTGAGGATGTTGCAGCATAGATCAGCGCTGCACCGAATAGGAAAAAGGCACTGGAGAAAGCACCCAAAATGAAATACTTCAAAGCCGCTTCTTGACTTAATAATCGACGGCGGCGGGCCATGCTCGCAATCAAATAAAGCGGTAACGAGAAAACTTCAAGAGCAACGAACATTGTTAGGAAATCATTGGAAACTGGAAACAGTAACAAGCCACCAACACAGAACAAGTAAAGTGGCCAAATTTCAGTTTGGAGCCATCCTTGCGCAGTAAATTGCTTTTCATCTTCACTTCCCGGAAGGGTCGATGACCTTGCCGCGAACGCATCGCCTTGTGGATCAACTTGATGTTCAGCAAGTAATAAGGCTGCGACAAACGAAACCAGCAGAATTATTCCTTGAATCACCATGCCCGGACCGTCAATCGCAATTGCGCCACTGGCAGCCAAATCACGCAATCCCTTTACTTGTCCACCATTGGAAACAAGATCTCCAGTTAAGTCGGCAGTTGCGTTTATAACTAGATAGGCAAATGCCAACACAATGCTGCCGATGACCAACATAAGTTGAATCGGGCGGCGGAAGGCACGAGGCATAAATGCTTCAACTAAAACCGAAAGCACTCCGGATGCCAACAAAATTATGATTGGAGCAAGCGCTTGGTATTCAAAGGAAACTTTCATGAGCCACTCCCTTCAATTTCAACTACAGCTTCTGGGTCAGTTACACCGACATAGGTTTGCACTTGTTCAACCGCAGGGTTAATGACATTAAGTGCCACTTGCGGCACGAAACCTAGAACAATCATTATCGCCAGGAGTGGCACTACTGCTACTAGTTCACGCCTGGAGATTTCGGTAACAGTTTCTTCAACCTCTTTACTTGGAACTCCAGTCATCATTCTTTGGTAGAGCCAAAGTATGTAAACAGCCGCCAAAACAATTCCAAAAGTCGCCAAAATTGCTGCGGTTGGATTCACTGAGTACGCACCTGTGAGCACCAAAAATTCTGAAACAAATGTCGACATGCCTGGAAGGGCCAGACCGGAAAGTCCAGAAAGCAAAAATACTCCAGCAAGGATTGGCGCAACTTTTTGAACGCCACCAAAGTCTGCAATTCGCTTTGAACCACGTCGGGAAACTAAGTAACCCATCACTAGGAACAACGCACCTGTGGAGAAACCGTGGTTAACCATGTAAAACGATGATCCACTGATTCCCTGTGAAGTCATCACAAAGATTCCTAAAACGATAAATCCAAAGTGCGAAATTGAAGTGAAGGCGATGAGTCTCATGACATCTGATTGTCCGATGGCAACAAGTGCGCCATAGAAAATACTGATTACCGCCAGCACGATGATTGCTGGCGCATAGAACTTACTTGCTTCCGGAAATATCGGAAGCAAGAAATGTAACATTGCAAAGGTTCCCACCTTGTCGAGAACGCCAACCAACAATGTCGATGTGCCAGGAGTAGCTTCAGCTGCAGCATCTGGTAGCCAGGTGTGGAACGGAACCATAGGTGCCTTAACAGCGAAAGCAAAGAAGAATCCAAGGAAAAGCATTTTCTGCGTTGCTGGATCAATGTTTAATGTAGCTAGGGTTTGGAAATCGAAAGTTCCTTGACCAAGTTCACGACTGGATACGACGTATAGTCCAATCAATGCAGCGAGCATGAATAGACCGCCAACTAATGAATACAGCAGGAATTTCATTGCTGCGTAGGCACGTTGCGGGCCACCGAATCTTCCGATCAAGAAATAAATCGGAAACAGCATTGCTTCAAAGAAAACATAGAACAAGAACAAATCATTCGCTGTGAAGACACCAATTATGAAAGCTTCCAAAACGAGAATTAAGGCAAAGTATTCTTTTGCAGTTCCTCGACCAGATTCCTCAGCATCCCACCAGCCAGCAACGATGGCTACTGGAACCAAAATTGCAGACATCACAATTAGAAGAGCTGAAATTCCATTCACGCCTAGCGTCCAGGAGATGCCAAACGCCGGAATCCAGTCATAGGATTCCAAATATTGAAGTCCCCCAGAAGAATTGTCGAGTCCAAGCACCATCAGTACTGAACCGACCAAAGTTGCAACAGCAAAACCTAGTGAGATCTGCTTGGCAAGCGTTGCCTTCGCCGGCGGTAACAAGAAAACAACTACTGCCCCAACAAGAGGGATCAGCATCAGCGTCGTAAGCAACATGATTAAAGCCTCACTAATAGGAGAACGAGTGCAATCAAGACTGCGCCACCGAGCATGGTCAAGGCATAAGAACGGACGTAACCATTTTGTAGTCGGCGAGCCCGGGCAGAAAGTCCACCAATTGCCGCAGCCATTCCACTCACAAGTCCATCAATTGCCTTGGAATCAAACCAGATCAAGGAACGCGTTAAATACTGGCCAGGACGCATAAGAAGAGCTTCATTAAGTGAATCGCCGTATGCATCTGCCCGAGCTGCCTTGGTTAAGAAACTTACATTTGTAGGAGCTTCGACTGGTACTGGGCGTCGACCATAACGAAGCCAAGCAAGTACTGCCCCACCGAGCACAACAGCAAGTGTGACTGGTATCAAAACAGAGTGGGAAACCGAATGATCTGGCTTAGCAAATCCAGTGACTGGCTCTAACCAGTGCTCAATGTCTCCAACAAATAGCATTGCCATTCCACCAAATACCGAACCAATCGCCAAAACGATCATCGGGATTGTCATTACGGCAGATGATTCGTGCGGGTGAACATCATCTTGCCAACGAGCCTCACCAAAGAATGTCATAGCCATCATTCGAGTCATATAGAAAGCAGTCACGCCCGCACCAAGTAGGGTCGCTAAACCGATGATCAAGCTTTGACTGAAGGCAACATAGATAATTTCATCTTTCGACCAGAATCCAGCAAATGGTGGCACTCCAATGATTGCCAAGAATCCAAGCCCAAACGTTGCGTATGTAATTTTCATCATGGTGCGAAGCGCGCCATAGTGTCGCATGTTGACATCATCATGCATGCCGTGCATCACTGAGCCCGCGCCCAAGAATAATCCTGCCTTAAACATGCCGTGCGTTAGAAGATGGAATATTGCAAAGACATATCCAACTGGTCCAAGACCAGCTGCTAGAACCATGTAACCGATTTGGCTCATAGTCGAACCGGCAAGACCTTTTTTAATATCATCTTTTGCAGTTCCGATGAATGCACCGAGTAGCAAAGTTATTGCACCAACAATTACAACCGCGGTACGTGCTGTTTCAGAAAGATCAAAGATCGCATGCGCTCTAACAATTAAGTAGACACCAGCGGTAACCATAGTCGCTGCGTGAATAAGTGCCGAAACTGGAGTTGGGCCTTCCATTGCATCAAGTAGCCAAGATTGCAACGGGAACTGGGCGCTCTTTCCACATGCGGCCAAGAGTAGGGCTAGGCCAATCCAAGTAATAGTGGATGAGTTACCCGATTCGGCAGCTGCATTCACGCCATCGAAGGTAACGGTTCCAAAAGTCACAAACATCAAAATGATGGCGAGCGACAGGCCAACATCTCCAACTCGGTTAACGATGAAGGCTTTCTTTCCGGCTGTAGCTGCACTTGGCTTCTGTTGATAAAAACTAATCAATAGATATGAAGCCAGACCTACGCCTTCCCAGCCGACGTAAAGCAATACATAGTTGTCAGCTAGAACCAATAGCAGCATCGCTGCTACGAACAAATTTAAGTATGCAAAGAATCGACGACGATTTGGGTCATGTTCCATGTAACCAATTGAGTAAATATGAATCAAAGTTCCAACGCCAGTGATCAAAAGCACGAAGACAATCGATAACTGGTCTAGATGAAGGCCGAACGGAACCTGGAAAGCTCCTACCGAAATCCAGTCGAATAAATGTTGTCCAACTTCACGTTCTTCTTCAGATTTTCCAGCCATCTGGATAAACATGAAAGTGCCAAGCAGGAATGAAGCAGCAGACATTGCAACAGCTAAGAAATGACCCCAGGCGTTGGTACGACGGCCCCCGAGCAAGAGCACTGTGGCGCCAAGTAACGGCAAACCAATAAGAGCGGCAATCATGTTTATGTTCCTTTAGTACTTCATCAGACTTGCTTCATCGATCGAGGCTGATCGACGAGTTCGGAAAATTGTGACAATAATTGCCAGGCCAACAACAACTTCAGCGGCTGCAACCACCATCACGAAGAATGCAACTACCAGTCCGTCTAGCGTTCCGGTATTTCGGGCTGCAGCAACGAATGCCAGGTTGGCAGCATTCAGCATTAACTCAACGCTCATGAAAACGATGATTGCATTTCTGCGAACCAGCACACCATACACGCCAATTGTAAATAGAACGGCCGCCAGAACTAGATAGTTATTTGGATTCACTTTCCTGCCTCTTCAATTGAGTTGGGCATGGAAACTTGACCTTCGCCGCGGAAGGCATTCGGAAGTGAGTCAATAGATGTACTTCCATCAGGCAACAATGCAGGGGTGTCTACCGAGTTGTTGCGAGCTAAAACACCTGGAGCAGGAAGCGGAGTTACATGATTGCTAAGCGTACGCTCGCGCTGCATTTGATCCTGAGTTTTTCGGGGTGTCCATCTTTCATTGTGAGCTAAAACCATGGCACCAAGTGCGGCAGTAATTAACAAGGCCGACAACGCTTCAAATGCAAAGAGGTAGGTTCCAAAAACCAAAGATGAGATCGCCTGTAAGTGACCACCATAGCCAGCGTTTGCGAAAGCCAATCCTGCGGATGGAGACGCTAATGAACTTGAAATTGAGGCCACGATCACTCCACCAAAAGTCAATGCAAACAATCCAGCAAGGAGTCGTTGGCCCTTGATTGTTTCCAACAGCGAATCTGAGGAATCTACGCCAACAATCATCAAAACAAAAAGGAAGAGCATCATGACTGCGCCGGTATAGACGACAATTTGAGTGGTTCCAAGAAATGGTGCTTCAAGTGCGAAATAAAGTACTGCGATATTGATCATTGCAAATGCAACCCAAAGTGCACTGTGCACGGCTTTCTTTGAAACAACCATGCCAGCTGCGCCAACTACGGCGAACGTACCCGAGACCCAAAAAACTACGCTCTCACCGTTCACTATTCGTCACCTACTTTGACAGCACTTGGTGTTGGGCTGCTACCGACTTTGCCTTCGTAGTAATCGATTGCAGTTGTGCCAGGCGCCATATCGTGTGGTGGAAGCTCCATTCCAGCCAATAGTGGCGCGAGCAAGTCTTCCTTGGTGAAAATCAATTTCTCACGACTGTTATCGGCCAGTTCGTATTCATTGGTCATAGTTAGCGCGCGAGTCGGACAAGCTTCAATGCAAAGTCCACAAAGAATGCATCGTAAGTAATTGATTTGGTATGTGCGGCCATAGCGCTCCCCTGGCGAGAATCGCTCTTCTTCCGTATTGTCAGCGCCTTCAACATAAATTGCATCAGCTGGACAAGCCCAAGCGCACAACTCGCAGCCAATGCATTTCTCCAAACCATCTGGATGGCGGTTGAGTTGATGACGTCCATGAAAGCGAGGCTTTGGCGGATACAAATCACGTTCTTCTGGGTACTGCTCTGTTGTTACCTTTTTGAACATAGATAAGAAAGTCACACCGAATCCACGGATAACTTGTGGAACTTTAGACATTGGTGCCCTCCGTAGTTTCCGATGTGATTTGCGATGAACCTGCACCACTAGAAATCGTTGCTTTGATTCGACGTGATTGCTGAGCAACTTGCCCAGGCATTGGTGGAACTGGGAATCCACCAGCAAATGGGTCAAAATCTTGTTCTGCTTCAATGGCAATGCGTTTAGCTGCATCTTCATCAGACTTTTTGCGTCGTAAATCAAGAATGTAGGAAATTAAAACAATCACAATCACTACTGCACTGGCTGTGAACAGTAAGTTACGCGATTCCAACCCGCCAGTGTTGCGAAGGTAGCGAGCTACTGCCACGATCAAAATCCATGCGATCGAGACTGGGATCAAAACTTTCCAGCCAAACTTCATGAATTGGTCGTAGCGAAGACGTGGCAGGGTTCCGCGCAGCCAGATAAACACAAAGATGAATGCAAAAACCTTGCCAAAGAACCAAAGCATTGGCCACCAACCGACATTTGCTTGATCCCACAATGAGATTGGCCAAGGTGCGCGCCAACCACCAAGGAAAAGTGTTGTTGCTAATGCTGAAACGGTCACCATATTCACGTACTCAGCCAAGAAGAAAAGTGCGAACTTTAGTGATGAGTATTCGGTGTGGAATCCACCAACTAATTCACCTTCGGCTTCAGGTAAATCAAATGGAGCTCGATTAGTTTCGCCAACCATGGCGGTGGTGTAGATGATGAATGACGGAAGCAATAGAACGATGTACCACATTGGCTCTTGTGCTGCGACGATCTGCGAAGTTGACATTGACTCCGCGTAAAGAAATACCGCAACAAAGGAAAGTCCCATTGCAATTTCGTAACTGATCATTTGTGCCGAGGAACGTAGTCCACCGAGTAATGGGTAGATGGAACCAGATGACCAACCAGCAAGAACGATTCCGTAAATTCCGACCGAGGCGATAGCGAGCACATATAGAACTGAGACCGGGAAGTCAGTTAGCTGCAACGGAGTCAGGGTTCCAAAGATTGAAACCTCTGGACCAAGTGGGATAACGGCAAAAGTCAGGAATGCTGTTGTTGCAGCAATCACCGGTGCAATTGTGTACACCGCAAGATGGGCACCCTTGGGAATGATTTCTTCTTTCAGAGCTAACTTGATTCCATCCATTAATGACTGGAGTAAACCAAATGGTCCAACACGGTTCGGACCAATACGCATTTGCATGCGACCTACCACGCGGCGCTCTGCCCAGATCGTAAGCAAAGTCATGACGACCATGATTACGAAAATTCCTAGAACCTTGACCGCAATTACTGCAGCTGTATCGTTTCCAAAGATATCTAGGTCACCCTGCGCTTGATTAGGAAACATTAGTTACCTCCTTGCTTAACATCTACTACGCAACCAGAAGGCAAATTCAAAGAACATCCTTCACTATTTGCAGGTAACCAAACGACACCATCAGCCATTCCAGCGGTAACAATTAATGGTGCGCTTGCGCTGTTTCCACAACAGCTAACAGTCGCAGAACCGCCGTCAATTAAATTGAGTTGTTGCGCAGTCGCTGGGCTGACACGAACTACGGCAACTCTGGCAGTTGCAGCTAGATATGGTTCGCCACTTTGCAGCGAACCTTTATCGAGTAAATGACGCCAAGTTGAGAGCAACGCTTGACCGGTGCCTACAGATTCATTTGATGATGGGTCTGCAGTAAGCGCTGGCTTAGCTGCAGTAGCCCAAAAATCTGTTATTGAAATAGATTTTCCAAGTTCACGCGCCAACTCTGCCAAGACATCAGAATCGCTTAGTGCTCCTGGGGTTGGAGTAACAGCAGCAAAGCTGCGGTCGCGGCCTTCCCAGTTACGGAAAGTTCCAGCTTTCTCAGTAACAACTGCCACTGGTAAAACTACATCTGCTTCAGCAGTGACTTCGGTGTGACGGGTTTCAAGTGATACGACGAATTGGGCTTTTTCAATTGCGGAAACTAAGTCGCCATCGATATCTTCAGGTGAAACTCCACCAACAACAAGTCCCTTAATGGCAGATCCTGTAGCTGCAACAATTTCCGAGGTGTTGCGGCCATTGATTGGAAGTAGGCCAGCATCTAGGGCGCCACGGTCACCCGCGCGCCGTGGGATCCAAGCTAACTTTGCGCCAGTGGCTGCTACCAATTCAGCAACAGCAGTTAATGCACCAGGTGTTTGAGCAGCTCGTTCGCCGACCAAAACAATGCTGTCACTGGACAGATGTGTTGCAGCAGATGCAATCACAGACACTTCATCCCGTGGGCCGGCAGCGAGCAAAGTGCCCTTCATCTTGGCCAGACCAGCAGTTGTGTAAGGCGCCACTGAAAATACCTTTGTTGTCCCACTTAAGGCTGCCTTGCGAAGGCGTAAGAAAACAATTGGAGATTCATCTTCTGGTTCAAACGAAACTAAGAGAACGGTTTTCGCAGCTTCTAAGTCACCGTAGGTAACGTCTAGGGATTTGTTTGCCACGTGATTAGCCAGAAATGCAGTTTCTTCATTACTTACTGCGCGGGCGCGGAAATCAACATCGTTTGTACCAATCACGTCTCTGGCAAATGATGCATAGCTTTGAGCGTCTTCAACAGTTACTCTGCCACCCGTTAACACTGCAGTTGCTGATCCAGTTTTCGCAAGACCAGCGGCTGCAACGCGTAATGCCTCTGGCCAGGAAGCTGGCACTAAATTACCGGCTTCATCGCGAACTAGCGGGTGTGTTAGGCGAGCTTCATTTGTGTAAGGGAATGCGAACCTACCCTTGTCACAGTTCCACTCTTCGTTAACTTCGGGAGCATCCCATGCCAAGCGACGCATAACCGTGCTGCGGCGAACATCGGTGCGCAGCGCACAACCACTTGCACAGTGCTCACATGCAGTTGGGGTGCTGATCAAATCAAATGGTCGCGAACGGAAGCGATACTTCGCGCTGGTCAATGCGCCAACTGGACAGATTTGAATCGTGTTTCCTGAGAAGTAGGAATCAAATGGCTGATCTTCAGAAGTACCAACTTGTTGCTTTGCGCCGCGCTCTAATAATTCAATGAACGGATCACCAGCGATTTGGTCTGCGAAGCGAGTGCAACGTGCACATGAAACGCAGCGCTCTCGATCAAGTAGCACTTGAGCGCTTACGTTGATTGGTTTTGGAAAAGTTCGCTTGGTGCCTTCGAATCTGGTTTCGCCTTGACCGTTAGTCATGGCCTGGTTTTGCAATGGGCATTCGCCGCCCTTGTCGCAAATCGGACAGTCAAGCGGATGGTTAATAAGCAAGAACTCCATAACACCGGCTTGAGCTTTTTCTGCCATTTCACTGGTGTGCTGTGTCTTTATAACCATGCCATCAGCAACTGTGACTGCACATGAAGGTTGTGGCTTGCCCTGCCCTTCGATTTCAACCAAACACATACGGCAGGCAGCAACTGGATCTAAAAGTGGATGATCACAGAAACGTGGAATTGCAGTACCAAGCATCTCGGCAACTCGAATGATTAAGGTTCCTGCTGGGACTTCAACTACTACCCCATCAACAGTGACGGTAACAGTTTGCGTAGTTACAGTCATCGAGTTGCTCCTGCGAAAACAGTTGCAGCTACTGGGTCAAAGCTTTCATTAGCGGGCGTATTTGTTGCTTGCACAAATTCATCGCGGAAATACTTAAGCGCAGCTGGGAATGGTGTTGCGGCTGCATCACCAAGTGCACAGAATGAGCGACCTGCGATCTGGGAACAGATGTCAATTAACTTATCCAAGTCAGCTTCAGTGCCGTGTCCATCTTCAAATCTATGTAGGACATCACTTAACCACCAAGTGCCTTCGCGACATGGTGTGCACTTGCCGCAAGATTCGTGTTTATAGAAGGCAAGCCAGCCAGTCACGGCACGGACTACAGAAGTTGTTTCATCGAAAATCATTGGCGTGCCAGTTCCAAGCATGGATCCGGCAGCTGCGATGTCTTCATAAGTTAATGGCGTATCCAGCAGGTCTGGAGTCAGCATTGGAACCGAGGAGCCACCAGGCAACCAGAATTTAACCTTGTGTCCGTCACGAACTCCCCCGGCATGCTCGAGAAGTTCGCGCATTGTGATTCCAAGCGGAGCTTCGTAGATGCCCGGGCGATTAACGTGTCCAGAAACCGCAAATAACTTGAAGCCTGGGGACTTTTCTGTTCCGAATGATTTAAACCAATCAACACCGTTGTTAACAATGTAAGGAATGTTTGCAATTGTTTCTACATTGTTTACGCAGGATGGTGATGCGTATAGACCGGCAACTGCAGGAAATGGCGGCTTTAGTCTTGGCTGGCCACGACGACCTTCAAGTGAATCAAGTAGCGCTGTTTCTTCACCACAAATGTAGGCACCTGCTCCAGCGTGCAAAACTACTTCGAGATCGAAGCCAGATCCCATGATGTTTTTACCTAAGTAACCTGCTGCATAGGCTTCGCGAATTGCATTGTTTACTCGACGGAAAACATGTGGCACTTCGCCGCGAATATAAATAAACGCATGGTTAGCACGCATCGCATACGAAGCGATGATGATTCCCTCAATTAATGAATGTGGGTTTGCCATCATTAGTGGGATGTCTTTGCAGGCGCCTGGTTCAGATTCATCGGCATTGATCACCAAGTAATGCGGCTTGCCATCTCCTTGCGGAACAAAGCTCCACTTAAGTCCAGTTGGGAAACCTGCGCCACCACGCCCACGCAGTCCTGAATCTTTAACCATTGAAATGATTTCATCTGGTCCTGTGGCGAATGCTTTCTTAAACGCTGAATAACCACCATGGCGCATGTAGCCGCCAATTTTGTAGGAATCAGCTTCATCCCAATGGGCACTTAGTACTGGAGTTAATGTCATATCTTTACTCCTGGTGCGCTTTGGCCAAGTTCTTTAGCTCGATTTAATCCGGCCAACATTTGCTGGTCTGCTTGCACGCCTTCGTCAACTAAGCCGTCATCAAATCCAGCTAGTGTTAGCTCATTTTCTTTGAACGTACGAATTTTTGGACCGCGAGTACTCAATACTTCTTTTCCACTTACGAGTTTTTCAACAACGTCGATTGCGGATTCTGGAGTCATGTTGTCTAAGAATTCCCAGTTGGCGGTCATTACTGGTGCGTGTGTGCAAGCAGCTTGACACTCAATGCGCTCAAGAGAAATTTTTCCATCCGGTGTTACTTCGTCATGACCAATGCCAAGTCGGGAACTTAGTTTTTCCCAAATTGCATCGCCACCAAGAATTCCACAGCCGGGATTAATGCAAACTCCGACGTGATACTCACCGGCTGGCTTGCGGTGATACATGGTGTAAAAAGTTGCAACAGCAGCAACTTCGGCAGTAGTTAATGAAAGCTCGTCGGCACATAGCGCGATTCCATCTGCGCTTACATAGCCTTCCTCAGATTGAACCAAGTGCAACATAGGCAACAGTGCTGACCGGGCTTGCGGATAGCGCGAAATAATCTCGCGGGCTTGTACTCGAGTCGATTCAGAAAATGACATTAGCGATCAACGCCTCCCATGACTGGATCGATAGAAGCCACCGCGGCAATTACGTCCGCAATCTGTCCACCTTCACACATTGCTGCAACTGCCTGCAGATTGGTAAACGATGGATCGCGGTAGTGAACTCGATATGGTCGAGTGCCACCATCAGAAACAATATGTACGCCAAGTTCACCGCGTGGGGACTCAACTGCGCTGTACACCTGACCAGCAGGAACTTGGAAACCTTCAGTAACCAACTTGAAGTGGTGGATCAAAGCTTCCATTGATTCGCCCATGATATGGCGAATGTGATCTAGCGAGTTTCCTTGACCATCAGAACCAATTGATAACTGTGCTGGCCAAGCAATCTTCTTGTCTTCAACCATTACTGGCCCTGGCTGCAAGCGATCGAGGCACTGCTCAACGATGTTTAATGACTGTTCCATTTCTGTCAGACGAATCAAGAAACGGCCGTAGGCATCTGAAGTTGTCTGTGTCATTACATCAAATTCGTAATTTTCATAACCGCTATACGGCGAAGTCTTGCGCAAATCTTCTGGAAGACCAGTTGCGCGAAGTACTGGGCCAGTAACGCCAAGTGCCATACAGCCTGCAAGATCAAGTTTGCCGATGCCTTGAGTTCTGGCCAGCCAGATTGAGTTATCAACTAACATGTCCGCGGTATCTTTCATGCGGCGCGGTAGTGCCATGATCGTGTCACGGATTTGCTGTTCAGCACCCGCTGGCAAATCTTGGGCTACGCCACCAGGACGAATATATGCACTGTTCATGCGCAGCCCAGTAACTAACTCGAACAAATCTAGAACTGATTCGCGCTCGCGGAAGCCAAAAATCATTGCGGTAAGAGCACCAAGTTCCATACCACCGGTTGCCAAGGCAACTAAGTGAGATGAAACGCGATTAAGTTCCATCATCATTACGCGAATAACTTGAGCTCGTTCTGGGATTTGATCTGTGATGCCTAAAAGTTTTTCAACACCGAGGCAGTACGCAGTCTCATTAAAGAATGGAGATAAGTAATCCATGCGAGTAACAAAAGTTACACCCTGGGTCCAAGTTCGGTACTCGAGGTTCTTTTCGATTCCGGTATGTAGATATCCAATTCCACATCTAGCTTCAGTTACGGATTCGCCTTCAAGTTCCAGGATCAAACGCAATACGCCGTGAGTTGAAGGGTGCTGAGGACCCATGTTGACGACAATTCGTTCGGACTCGCCTTGCGGCGCACCAAGAACTGAATCCCAGTCTTGGCCCATAACCGTATGGACGCGGCCTTCGGTTGTTTCGTAAGTTGGAGAGTAAGTATCAGACATTAGCTGTAAGACCTCCGCATATCAGGAGGTGGAATAGTTGCACCTTTGTATTCAACGGGAACTCCACCAAGTGGATAATCTTTGCGCTGCGGATGGCCTTGCCAATCATCCGGCATCATGATTCGAATCAAGTGAGGATGGCCATCAAAAATAATTCCGAAGAAGTCATATGCTTCGCGCTCATGCCAGTCGTTAGTTGGGTAAACCGACATGATCGAAGGAATATGTCGGTTTGAATCAGGAACCGAAACTTCTAGACGGATTCGACGATTGTGAGTCAATGACCGGAAATGATAGACCGCATGCAATTCATGGTCTTTATGTTCTGGGTAATGAACCCCACTGACACCAAGGCAAAGTTCGAATCGTAAACCTGGTTCATCGCGCAAGGTATTTGCTATCGCAACTAACTCACTTGGACGTACGTGAAGTGTTAGTTCGCCACGATCCACAACTACTTTTTCGATTGCCTTATCCCAAGAAGATTCAAAATCTGGAAGAGCCGCAATCAACTCATCAGCAAGTTCATCGAAATAGCTGCCGTATGGGCGTTGCGTTGGCGCCGGAACCGGTACCACGGTTGCGAGTCCGCCAAATCCAGAGGTGTCTCCAGAACCAGTTGCGCCAAACATTCCTTGGCTTGCGCTGGTAACTTCAAGCAACGGCTGACCGTTATGAACGACGTCATTGCTCATGGCAACAAACCTCGCTGTGCGGTCACTGGAGTTGCAAGCAACGCTTCTTTTTCTAGTTCAATGACTTCGCGCTTTCGATTTGATCCCAATTTGGTATCACCAATTTGTTCATGAAGTTTTAGCAGTGCGTCAATAAGCATTTCGGGCCGAGGCGGGCAGCCTGGCAAGTAGATGTCAACGGGCACAACGTGATCTACACCCTGAACGATTGCGTAGTTATTGAACATACCGCCCGAAGATGCGCAGGCACCCATAGCCAAAACCCACTTTGGTTCTGGCATTTGATCATAAATTTGACGAAGTACTGGAGCCATCTTTTGGCTGACGCGACCAGCCACGATCATCAAGTCGGCTTGGCGAGGTGAAGCGCGGAATACTTCCATACCAAAGCGCGCTAAGTCATATCGACCAGCGCCCGAAGCCATCATTTCGATTGCACAGCAGGCAAGTCCAAATGTCGCAGGCCAAAGAGAATTCTTGCGGGCATAACCTGCCAGACCTTCTACTGTGGTTAGTAGAACTCCGCTTGGTAACTTCTCTTCTAATCCCATTTTTTCCTCTAACTACTTAATCCCACTCAAGTCCGCCGCGACGCCAGACAAAAGCGTATGCAACGAGAACTGTGAGAATAAAAATAATCATTTCAATTAATCCGAATAGCCCAAGCGCATCAAAGGAAACTGCCCATGGGTAAAGAAACACAATTTCAATATCAAAAATGATGAAGAGCATTGCAGTGATGTAGTACTTGACCGGGAAGCGTCCGCCACCCAGTTGAGCTTGCGCTGGCTGGATGCCGCATTCGTAAGCATCAACTTTGGCTCGGTTATACCTTTTTGGCCCGGTGAATGATGCGGCGGCAACTGAAAAAACTGCAAAACCAAATGCCAACAGACCTAAGAAGAAAATGGGTAGGTAGACATTTCCCTGTCCCACGGTTAGGCCACCTTTCGATTGCGCTGTTCAATCCTAGAGGCGAAAAGCCACAATAAAATCCCGCATTTGTGCGTTTGTGAAAAAATTCACTAATGCGCCTCTAGTTTATTTGTCTAGAGCAATCAGGCCACTTTTGGGTCATGACTTTGCCCGATGTTTCATAAGAGTTCTTATTTAGTTGCCCTATGAAGTGCAACGACTCTTATTTGGTTGCCCTATGAAGTGCAACTATTCCCCCGGTCAGATCTCGATGCTCACAAGTGCTCCAACCTGAAGCCAGAATTACCTCACTCAGTTCAGTCTGATTTGGCCAGGCTCGAATTGATTCTGCTAAATAAACGTAGGCATCCGGATTACTAGACATTTTGTTGGCTACCGCAGGCAGTGCCTTCATTAAATACTCCATGTACACCGTGCGAAATGGTGACCAAGTTGGGTGGCTGAATTCACAAACTACCAGCCGGCCACCTGGCTTGGTGACTCTATACATTTCTGACAATGCCTTTTTTGGATCCTGAACATTTCGCAGCCCAAATGAAATTGTGACTGCATCAAATGTGTTATCCGCAAATGGGAGATTCATTGCATCGCCTTGCACGAAAGTTAGATGCGGGAATTGCTCTCGCCCCACTTCTATCATTCCAGCACTGAAATCACATGCAGTTGGGTTTGCACCAGCTTCATAGAACGGCTGAGTGCTCGTACCGGTTCCGGCAGCTAAATCTAGGATTTCCTCACCAACAGTTGGGGCAACTGCCGAGACTACCGCTTTTCGCCAATTGCGAGTTTGTCCCAAACTAAGAACATCATTTGTAATGTCATATTTTTTAGCGACCGCATCAAACATGGCAGCAACTTCATGCGGCTCTTTGTTTAGGTTGGCTCTGGACATACGACCAGTCTGCCACCTTTTACCTGGTTCGCACTTCCAGGTCCTTACCCGATATTGGGATGCGAAACACTTGATAACTTGACCAATACAGATTTCCACGCAGTGTTTACATTTGTGATGACAGACGCCACTAACTCATGATTTTTGGTCTTGGTTGCATCGCGCAAAAGAACGTTTGCAGTCGTCGGGGACAGTGATATGTCGCCAGCGAATAATGACTTCCACACTTTGTCTTCATTGTTACGAATCTGCTCAAGCTCTGCTAAGTCACGTCTCAAATTCGTTGCTTGCTCGGTAAGTTGCTCACGTTGCTCTTGCGACGAGGTGATAACTCCACTTATAAGGGCACCACCATTGAAAAAAATAAACGGAATGGCTGCATAAGCAAGAGCAGCGCCATACGAAGATGAGTTATCTCCAGCGAAATAACCAAGGATCAGGAGCCAGAAAAACAAGTAGGTTACAACAAGGAACTCGAAGACAATGATTCGGACAAACACCGGTTTCGCAAGAAATTTAGGCGCGATAAATCTTTCATACCCAAAAAAAATTCCAAAACTTACCAGGCTCAAAGCGCCACCCCAAAAGGCTGCATGGTGTGGCACCATGAAATAACTAAGCCAACTGCAGAAACCAAAGAAAGCCACAACAGCGATGACGACTGATAGTGCTTCATTTGGTTTAGTGCTAGCCGAAATAATCGATGACGGTGAGTATCTAACTTTTGAGTTCATCTTTGGCATTCGCACAGGTCCAGGAAATCGATTCTTTATTTCATTGATCTGAATTTCAGTTGCTTTCAAGATATTTTGAGTGCTATCAATTTCTTTGGCAAGGTTTTGATCGGGTGAATTTGATTCTGAGTAGTTATCCAAGGTCCCCAGAGTTGATTGAATTTCCAAGGAGATTTCCCGCATTGAAAAAGTTCTAGATTCTCGAATTTCTTGGGTTAGTTCAAATTGTTGCTTAGACAAACCTGCGAGCAATCCTTTAGCCAAACCTACTTGCAAAAGATTTCTATTCAGGACCATGATTACCTGGCCGAATCCCAAGTAAATGAAAGTTATAAACAACAAGCTGATTAATCTTTGAAACCACGATTGTGGAATTGGATCTAAGTTCCAACTCTCGAGCATTGCCTCAAAAGCCACGGTTCCGAAAATGTTAACCAATAAAATTGAGAGCACTGCAAATGGTGGATGCAACTTTGTCCAAGAGATGCGAACCATTATCTTGCCCAGAAATGAGAGCAAAACAATTACCAGAACTTGCGATATCGCAATTGCGCAAAGACTGTAGATAAAAAACTCACTGTTATCTGCTGCGTAAACCGTCACTCTGCCAAGTGAAAAAACCAATGAGGCAAGAATTAATGAAATCAAATTAAATGTGTGGGTGCCGACTAGATTCTGAAAAAGCGTTCTCAATCCTGGACTAATCCAGTTGGCAGTTGACTTGGTCACACCATAAGTCTATGGAGCCAGTTAGCACATGCTGATGGGCAAAAGAGGCCGTAGGCTTATGCAATTATGAGTTCACACACCGCGGATCAAGGCTCGAACTTGTTCGTGCGAACCGTCGACATATCCGACATTCCCGATCTACTATCGCTTCTACCTGCAGATGGCGGATTGGCCTGGATTAAGGGATCTGCTGCTAATCAGTTTGGGATTGTTGGCTGGGGCGAGGTTGCTCGCAGTACGTTCACTGGCCCCGAAAGATTCAGTCGCGCACAACGCTGGTGGACAAAACAGTGCTCAATTTCTCAAGGCGATGAACCAATCGCATTTGCATCATTTGCATTTGATAAGGATCCAGGACTATCTGTTTTGGTTATTCCAGAAGTTGCAATTGTTCGTAACAAAACTGGAACCAAACTGATAATCACTGGCAGCGTCGCGATTTCTGATTCCTATCTTGCTGAAGTGATCAGTGGTTTAAGTCTTCCCCGCACCCAAGTGCAAGGTATTAATAACGTCACCTGGCTACCTGGTTCGCGGCCCATTTCGGAATGGCAATCGGCCGTAGACATAGCTGTTGCTCGGATCAACTCTGGCGAACTGGACAAGGTTGTCCTGGCTCGAGACATAGTGGCCCAACTTGACCAACCCATTCATATCGGTGCCCTTTTGATGAGACTTAATGAATCGTTCCCAGAATGCTGGACGTTTTGCGTTGATGGTCTAGTTGGTGCTACTCCTGAGTTGCTAATTCGACGCGATGGCGAGCAGGTAACCAGTCGAGTGCTTGCTGGAACAATGCGACGAAGTCGTGATACTGATCGCGATGGACAACTTGCAGCGGAGTTACTCGACTCTGATAAGGACCAAGAAGAACATGTTTACGCAGTCGAGTCCGTCGCGGCGGCGCTGGCAACTCATTGCACAGATCTAAACGTTCCCGACCGACCCTTTATCTTGCGTCTTGCAAATGTTCAGCACTTAGCGACAGATGTGACTGGCGAACTTGTCGATGCCGCCCCCGCACTTGCCCTTGCTGCATCATTGCATCCAACTGCTGCAGTTTGCGGGACGCCAACTGAGCGGGCGACCCACGTGATCAAGGAACTTGAAGGCATGAATCGAGGCCGTTACTCGGCGCCAGTTGGTTGGTTAGCAGCTAATGGCGATGGTGAATTTGGAATTGCGTTGCGCTGTGCGCTAGTTGAAACTGAAGATCGAAAAACTCTGCGATTGTTTGCTGGCTGCGGAATCGTTGCTGGATCAAACGGTGAATCTGAAGTTGCAGAGTCACAGGCAAAGTTTGCCGCTATGAAATCTGCGTTGGAATAACTAACTGTTACTAGCTGGAATGGTTTCCCAGCCTCGCAAAACAAATGTCGGGCGCTGAACTGGTGTACCTGCCAGCTGCAGATTTGGAAATCTCTCAAATAACAACGGCAGCGAATTCTGCATCTCAAGTCTTGCTAACGGTGCGCCAATACAGAAATGGATTCCTGCTCCGAAGGCAATGTGTGGATTGTGTTTTCTTGTGATGTCGAATTGATCAGTATTTTCGAATACTTCTTCATCGCGATTAGCCGAACCTAACATTGAAACCACTTTTTGACCCTTGAGAACAGTTGTTTCTCCAATTACCGTCTCACTTATTGCAGTGCGTTCAAACATGTGTAGAGGTGAATCGAAGCGCATCATTTCTTCTAAAGCCGTTTCAGTCAGTTCTCGGGGAGAACTTTTCATTAAGTCCAATTGGTCTTGGTGACGAAACATCGCAACCATGCCGTTTCCAAAACCATTAACTGATGCTTCGTGACCGGCATTAAGTAGTAGAACACACATTGCAATCAATTCATGTTCGTTTAGTTTTTCGCCTTGCTCCTCTACTTCAACCAAAGCTGTAATCAAATCTGATTGCGGATCAATCTTTCGCTTTGCTGCCAAGTCCGCAATGTAAGAGCTGAATTCCAGGCCAGCCTTCTGGGCAGCGAGTTCTTGCTCGCGGGATCGACCGTACTCATACATTTTGACTATGTCTTGCGACCAGCGGCGCAAGTTATTCGCCATATCTCGCGGAACACCTAACAAGTCTGCGATCACAAGAACCGGCAATGGCTCTGCGTAATCGGCCAAAATGTCAAAGCTTCCGAAGCTTTCTAGTTTTCGCTGCGCTTCATCAAGTAAGTGCCCACAAATCTCATTGATGTTGGGTTCTAGCGCCGCAATTCTTCCGGGGGTAAATGCCTTTTGAATCAAGGAACGAAGTCTGGTGTGTTTAGGTGGTTCGCTATCCAAGATTGAATCTGAATGCAACCAATTAAAAATTTCCCATTCATCAAATGGTTCTTGCGCTTGATACAACCGACCTAGGTTTTTATTCCGCAACGTCGCGTTAGCGGTTTCGTGCGTTGGTGCCAGCCAGAGACCTAACCGATCGCTCCACACCAAATCTCTTGTAGCCCGAAGTTGTCGATAAATGTCATAGGGATTTGCAACTGTTGCTGGGTCGCGAGTATCGAGAATGTCAGCCAAGCTCATGTGCTGTGTGGTTGCTCTTCATTGTAGCCAATTGACTTAATTGGAAGCGTAATCAAATAAAGTGCTGCAAAGCCGGAACCTAATCCAACAAAAATCCAACGACCGGTAGTTGCATCACCGGGCGCAAGGTATGTCAGTACCCCTAATCCAATTGAAACCAAAATCATTGCAACGGCGGCGCGACGAAAAGCCGGGTCTGCTGCATTGCGTGATGTCGTTGCCATGTGAGTTGCAAGCGCGACAAGAATCACACCCATTAATCTGAAGGACCAGATGACGGATTCATTTGATGGCACACCGATGTATGTGAGGAAAGCCGATGGATCAATAAGCAATGCGCCGGCACTGAGTGCAAAAACAATTGATCCGATGACCATTACTAAGCGAGAGTACCGATATCTGGAATTGCGCATGAGTTAAGTCTAGAACTGCGCACCGCTGAACAGTTCAGGCACTCGACTACTTGTGTAAGAGTCCTGCTTCACTTAACTTGGTGTCACATTCAGTAGAACCGGGCACTGGAGCATCTGGGGTTCGTGCTGGACATACTCTTTCAAATGCACAGTAATCGCACAGACGAGATACTCGTGCTTCCCATGATGAGTTCTGCACATCGCTTTGACTGCCGGCGCGCATCTGAGCAAGTTTCTCGCCCTGCAAAACAACCAGTCCTGAGTCCGCTGGCCTTCTTACTACCTCTTGGGCATTAAGGAAAATCAATTCCACTTCGTCAACGTCTATGTCGTATTGAGTCTTAAACCCCAAAGCATATAAATATGGTTGGGCTAATTTGTCGTCAACGAATTTTCCGGGACTTTTTCCAGTCTTGTAGTCAGTTACCCGATTCACACCATCTACGGTAAATCGATCAACCTTTCCAAAGAAATCAACACCGTTGATCTCAACACTTAGTTCCATTTCAAGATGCTCTGGCTGGACCACAACTTCAGTTGGATTTTCGACTTTAAACAAATTCTCAATTGCTTCTTTAACGCTATGTTTCATTTTGTTATCGGATTCGAATGGCTTGTACTCAGCGGCCTTGAGCATACGCGGACCATGTTCTCGAAGTAATTCCATAGCTGCTTCTAAGGTTCGATCTTCAGGAGCCAATCGGTACAAGTATTCAACAACTTCGTGAGTGATTGATCCACCAGCCAGTGCGGAAGTGGGCGGTTCCCGCCAGCCGTCTATGTATGAAAAGAAATACTTCAAGCCACATTGTTGATAGAGCGACATTTGTGAGTACGAAACGCGCCTTGGGAGGTTGGCTTTCGCAGGTTGTTCAACATCAACTCGCATTGATTTATCGGCCATTTAGTTTCTCCCTTGTTGCCCTAACCGTACTTGCCTGACCTGACTATTTGGCAGTTACGGCTGCGAAATGCGAGATTGAACTTGATCATGCGGAAGTGCGTGCGAAGTATTCCCATCGCGGCCGATCATCGTGTTGTTATTCACCAGAGCGTTTAAGACGGATTCTTCAACACCTTGAACCACTGCGGTATAAAAGGCATCCATGTAGTTCCAAGGCACAAAATCAAGGGACTTTAGTTCCGCTTCATTTCGCTTCTGGATTGGAAAACCACTGGACAATTCACCGGGTTGCGCCGTTGAGACTGCCAAGAAGATATCGCCACTAAAGTGTCCACCGGCAGTTCCAGTTCTAGCTAACCCAAGTGGTACTCGTCTGGCTAAGGCTCGACATTGATCAGGAAGTAATGGCGCATTTGTTGCAACCACAACAATGACCGAGCCAGATCCACCTGGAACGAAGCGAGATTTGTCTTTTTCTAGCCAGGTGGTTTCGTCCATCGGATTTGGAACATCTAAGTCAGACATATCAATGCCTTGAATTCGAAGTTCTCGCCGATCTCCAAAATTTGCTTGCACAAATACACCCAAGACATATTCCTTGCCGCCAAAATTCACTGTCCTGGAAGCCGTGCCATTTCCTCCTTTGAATCCATAACAGTTCATTCCAGTTCCGCCGCCGTGCGAACCTTCACTTACTTGACCGCCTGTTGCCGAATCAATTGCGGATACTGCATGCGCTGTCGTTACATGAGAGCCATTTATATCGTTCAGGTAGCCATCCCAAGTTTCAGCAACGACCGGCAATAACCATTCCATCGCTGCCTCAGGGAAATTTTGTTTAACCCATTCAATAACGCCACGATGTACAGTTCCAACAGCATGGGTATTGGTAATCATGATTGGTCCAGAAAGGCCACCAGTTTCATTAATCCAATGTGAACCAGTCATTTCGCCATTTCCGTTTAAGGAATAGATTCCGGCCGGAATTGCAAACTGGGTGTTTGATTTTCCAACAGGCAAAATTGCAGTCACACCGGTACGGACTGGACCAGCATCAGGAATCAAGTCACCTTCGCCAGATACCAATGTCACCATGCCAACTTCAAGTCCTGGAACATCAGTTATGGAATTGAGTGCGCCTGGTTGGCCATCAAATTTGATGCCTATGTCACGAGCCCGCATATTGGATCCTTAGCTGTTTCGCACTTGCGAGACAATTTGTTTAATCAAATCATTCTCGCCATTACGGTCCCCTGTCAGGCAAACGATGACTTTGATCCCTGGCATTTTTTCAAAGCTTTGTAAAGCAAACTTCAATTCAGTTTTTGTTGTTACTTGTTTTGCTGGAATGCCCATTGATTCCGAAATGACCCAAAGGTCTTTACCGTGTGGGGTACCAAAGACCTTTTCGTAATGTTCTTGGTATTCCTCGGCGCCTTGTTCCAGCTGGCTAAAAATTCCACTGCCATTGTTGTCAAGAACAACGATTGTTAGATCTGGCTGTTCTTGGTCTTCACCTATGTTGAGGCCACCTATATCGTGCAAAAAAGCGATGTCTCCCATGAGCAAAACCGTTCGCTTCTTAGTTCCAATGCCAATTCCAACCGCAGTTGAAATCAGGCCGTCAATACCGTTAGTTCCTCTGTTGCCAAAAACGCGCAAACCGTTTCGGTTAGTCGCGTAAGCCTCAAGATGGCGAACTGGCCATGATGCTGCAACAAACAATTGGTCATCATCACTGGCTTGGTTCCAAACAAACTGCGCAGCACTTGGCCCCGTCAGCGTATCTGGCGCCAATACAGTCGCTACTACAGTCGCACCTTTTTGATCCAGGGTTTGCCATTGCTTTAGCCATTCGGAATCAACTGTGGTTTCAATCTTTGGTACGCATTCAAAGATTTCTTTTGCACTTGTTACCGGATCTGGCAAATCTGTTCCTGCGATTGAACTATGTATTGCCAAATGCGTTGGCACACTCTTCAGCAAACCCAGAATTGCGCGTGACAACCCAACTGTGCCGAGAGTTACCACAACATCAACTTCTGGTGCAATACCTGCCTGAAGTAAAACCACGCCATGAGAAATTGAATTCTCAAACATATGTGCATTTGCGGTTGGCTCCCAGATAATTGGCCAACCAATTAGTTTCGAAATTTGATCAATCTCTTTGACCGCATCATCATCAGCGTTGTCGCCGATAACAAAAATTCCTCTGGATTGGGTTGCAATGATCTTCTGTTGCAATTCAAATTTCAACGGAAACTTCAGAACAGGAGTCGTTGGTTGCCAATCTAAATTTTCCAAATCAGGCATCAGCGGCAGTTCGAACTGAACATTAACCTGGACTGGGCCTGGATGCCCTGTAACTGCTGAGTCAATTACCTTATTCACTTCAGAAACTTGTAAACCATCGGCTGCTACATCCATTTGAGACTTAACAAAAGATCCAAACAATCCAAATTGATTAATTGTTTGCGGTGCACTTTTTCCGCGAGCAGATTCTGGCCGATCTGCACTTAAGACAATGACGGGTATTGCGCTATGAAATGCTTCAACAATTGCGGGCATCAAGTTAGCTACTGCCGAGCCCGAAGTTACAACAACGGGTACTGGTTTGCGCGTCGATTTTGCGATTCCCAGGGCCAGGAATCCTGCGTCACGTTCATCGATTCGAACTTGAATCTTTAACAGACCTGCTTTTTCTGCTTGCGCAAACGCCCATGACAGTGGTGCATTACGCGAACCGGGCGCGATCACTACATTTTCAACGCCAGAATCTAGGCAGCTTTGAACAATCGCTCGGGCTAAGTATGTTGCCGTCGATTTAGATGTCATTTTTCCACTGCCTCCCTCACGCTCGGGCTGACCAAATCAATGGCTCCGCTGTGCCATGCTCGCACAATCCGCTCTTGCCACCAAAGTCGATTGCTTTCATTAACTCTGGCAGCACCGGCGGCAAGCAAGTGCGCATCCGGACTTGATCGTCGAACGATTATCTCGCCATTCGTGGGCAAAGTAGTTGGCGTGACAAGATCCTGAGCAAACAATGTGCCCGTTCCTAAGCCACAGGCACCATAAAGTTGCGGAATACTTGCTGCAAGCGCGATGCCACTAGATAGTCCTACTGATGAATCCAACGATCCACTAACAACGGCAGGTAAACCAATGGCAGTTACCAAATCGAGTGCTCGTTGGACGCCACCAATCGGAATTGCTTTGACTACCAGAATGTCGGCTGCTGCTCTAATCTGCTCGATATCAACCTGTGATGCCATTCGCAGTGATTCATCAACCGCAATTTGAATGGGGTGCTTCCAGTTTTGCATTGCACTCTTGAGTTCGATTAACTCAGAAACCTTCGCACAGGGTTGTTCTACGTAATCAAGACCGCCAGCTGCCGCGTCGAGGTCTTGTAGGGCGCTAATGGCTTGATCAACGGTCCACTGCCCGTTGACATCGATGCGAATTTTCCCAGTTATGCCCAGTTGCTCCAACGTCGTGCGAACTGCTTGAACGCGTAACTCATCCTGGACAAATGAATTGTGACTGGAATCTGAGACCTTCACCTTGAATGTGGTCATTCCATATTCTTTGACAGCAGTTTCAACAGCCAAAATAGTTTGCTCAACATTAAGCATCGGAATTATGGAATTAACCGGGACTGAACTTCTCAACTTCGCTGGGAAAGTTCCAAATGCTGCTTCAAGTGCTCCAGCAAGCCATCTCGAACAAACTTCATCGTCGTACTCCAGGAAGGGAGCAAACTCTCCCCACCCTGAAGGCCCGCCAATTAATGATCCAGTGCGAACCTCGGTATTGCGAAACTTTGCGGTTAAGTTCAACGAAAAAGGAATTGATTGTTCCGCAATCTCCGCAATAGACATGGTTAAAGCTATAAAAAACTATGGGCGTTTTGGAAACTGAGTGAAATCAGGTCGACGCTTTTCTTTGTAAGCATTACGACCCTCTTGCGCTTCTTCACTCATATAGAAAAGCAGTGTTGCATCTCCAGCTAGTTGTTGAATTCCAGCTAAGCCATCATCGGCTGCATTGTGACTCGCTTTGAGCATGCGCAGCGATAATGGCGAAAGGCGAAGCATCTCGCGACACCACTGCACTGTTTCAATTTCTAAATCTTGGATAGGCACAACGGAATTTACTAAGCCCCAGTCATAAGCCTGCTCGGCGCCATATTGACGGCATAAGAACCAAATCTCGCGCGCTCGTTTTTGACCAATGTGACGGGCAAGTAGACCAGATCCATATCCACCATCGAACGAACCAACGATGGGACCAGTCTGACCAAAGCGGGCATTATCAGCAGCAATAGATAGATCGCAGACCACATGCAAAACATGTCCACCACCGATTGAGTAACCAGCAATCATGGCCACGACTGGTTTTGGAATTCTACGAATTGCAATTTGTAGATCTAAAACATTGAGGCGACCTACACCAGCCTGGGCAACTGCATCATCACCGATGTATCCATCGTCGCCACGAATCATCTGATCGCCGCCACTGCAAAATGCCCAATCACCTTGACCTGTCAGAATCACCACACCAACACTTGGATCATCTCTAACCACATCGAAGGCATGAATTAGCTCTTGAACCGTCTGTGGTCGGAATGCATTGCGTTTCTCTGGGCGATTGATTGTGATTTTGGCTATGCCCGAATCTTCACCAGTGGAGCGCTCCAAAATAATGTCGGTGTAATCACCACTTCGTAGCCAGTCACATGCAGTTGTGATTGATGAGTAGCTTGGATCTTTTTTGGCAGGACTGTCGTCTGCAACCACTGGCGGAAGTACGTACTTTGTGCGGGTATCCATAACAAACCTTAGGAAAATCTTGAGGAATAGTTCTTCGCTCTAGGCTAGTCTCGATGACGCAATCTGACACATCCAGAAAAAGCCAGAATCCGCGGGCGCTGACCGCGGTGACGGTTCCCCCTGGCATGGGCGGAGTTCTCAAATTAGCCTCCGTTATTGGCCCCGCACTAGATGGCACTGGTCCCGCGATTGTGCCAATGGCAGACTCCCCTGAATTCATAGTGAAGCAAACCCTGGAAGCGCTTCGCCCAAATGACCCTAAATTTCCGCTCGAATCTAATGACATTGCAATAGTTAGTGCCACGTCAGGTTCGACTGGAACTCCTAAAGGTGTGCTGTTGAGCAGGCAGGCATTAGAAGCATCAGCAACTGCTTTTGGAAATCGATTCGGCATTAACAATCGCTGGGTCGTATCGATGCCGGCACATCGAATTGCCGGCATCATGGTCTTAGTTCGTTCTTGGTTTCACAACAGTCCATTCGAAATTGACCCAAGTGTTGGTGGCGCGCGAACTTTTGAATCAGCCGCTTTTGCTGCAACCACCTTGCGCGCTGTGCGTAAGAGTGCTGCCGATGGCCGCGCCTTGATGGTTTCTCTGGTTCCAACCCAGATTGCTCGCCTACTGGAATCAGGCAGCGTTGGAATTGAAGCATTACAGTCCTATGACTTAGTACTAAGTGGTGCCGCTACCACCCCACAGCCAATGCTAAACAAGATGCGTGAATTGGGGATAAAGGTTTCCGTTTCATACGGCATGACTGAAACATGTGGTGGATGCGTATTCGATGGACGGCCGCTTGATGACGTAAAAGTGTCCCTCGGTACAAAAGATGATGTTGAGCCTGGTCGAGTCACAATCTCTGGACCGGTTACGGCAAGTGGCTATCGCTTACGACCAGATTTGGACGCAGTTAGCTTTATCTCTGGTCAAGTTCAAACTCATGATGTTGGAAAACTTGATTCAAGTGGACTTCTACATATCTTGGGTCGATTGGACGATGTGGTAAACGTGGGTGGTGTCAACGTTGCACTAAGCGCTGTTGAATCTCTGATTCGACATCATCCTGCAATTGAGGATGTCGCGGTCATTGATTTGCAAGATGAGCTCTGGGGATCAATTCCAATCGCATACGTTGTTACTCGATATCACGTTGCTGATACTTCAAATCTAATATCCGAAATTCAATCCACAATTCGTGATCAAATCAGCAGAGCAGCTGTTCCTCGCACAGTGCAATTTGTTGCTTCGCTACCCATGCTTGATTCTGGAAAAATCGATCGGATAAGTTTACGAATGCAAGCTGCTAACGAAGTTAATCAAAAAGTATTCCCGCACCCAGGATCGAAGCGTTAAGGATTTTAATGGCCACCCGTAATCAATGGATTGATGGCGCAAGACCCCGTACTTTGCCTGCTGCGGTGGCTCCAGTTTTAGTTGGAACTTCCATTGCTGAATTTGAAGGATCGTTTCAACCCCTCATTGCATTCCTGGCACTGGTTGTAAGTTTGGCGCTACAAATTGGTGTGAATTATGCAAATGATTACAGCGATGGCATCAGGGGCACTGATGAAAATCGGGTTGGGCCAGTTCGGCTAGTAGGTCAAAAGTTAGCGACTCCAAATGAAGTTAGGCGCGCTGCCGCAATAGCATTTGGAATCAGTGCACTCGCAGGACTTGGAATGGTTTTACTAAGCCAAGTTTGGTTATTGATTCCAATCGGAATTTCAGCTATCGCCGCTGCCTGGTTTTACACCGGTGGCGCAAGACCTTACGGCTATGCCGGTTATGGCGAATTATTTGTTTTCGTGTTCTTTGGGATAGTTGCAGTTGCTGGTACAAGCGCCAGTCAAACGGGGCAAGTAACCGTTTTGGCCCTGCTTGGCGGTGTTGCCTGTGGCGCATTTTCCACAGCGATCTTGGTTGCAAACAACTTACGCGATATTCCAACTGACAAACTAACTGGAAAGCGCACTTTGGCAGTTCGCTTAGGTGATGCGAAAACTCGGGAACTTTATCGGGCCTGCATTTTGGTCGGATTCTTTATGCCACTAGCGATGAATTTTTCTGAAACTGGACCCGAGAGTGCATTCATCGGATTGTTTGCAATCTTGAGTGCTCGGAGACCACTTCAAGCAGTGCGTAATGGAGCTACTGGCCCTGATTTGATTCCAGTTCTGGCCGATACCGCAAGAATGCTGTTGCTTTTCTCTGGAATGCTTTCCGTTGCTATCTGGTTATCACCGAACGGAATGTAAAACTACTCGTCAAAATCCTCTTTGCGCGTATTGGCATCTAATTTTTGATTGATTCCAGCAAAGTATCCAGAAACGCGGCCACCGAGCTGTGATCGCTGACTATTGAGAAGAACTAGGGACAAAATTCCCGAACCCAAGAAACCCAAAATTATTAATACTGGGCCACGAAGGCCGAATAAGTAACCTAACCCCAAGGTCAAACCAAGTAATCCGAGCCGGGCCAGAGTGTAAGTAACAAATGGATTCACGCACTTAGTTTATGTCTGTTCGCATACCTTGGAATTCTGACTTACGATCTAGGTATGCCTCGCTTCGTTTTAACCGTTTTAGTCATCGGACTATCGGTCTATGCTCTGGCTGATTGCCTACAAACCCCTAATCCAAAAGCTCTTCCAAAATTGGTATGGGTCGCCATAATCGTTCTTCTACCCGTCATCGGCCCATTGCTGTGGATTTTGTTTGGTAGAACGAATGGCCGTGGTTGGGGTCGTGGCGATGACGACGTGTTTGCGCCTGATGATGATCCAAGTTTCTTGCGAGACTTAACGCCTAAGCGCTAGTTAACGCTTACAAGCCCGAATACGAGTGCAGGCCTTGCACAAAAATGTTCACAATAAAGTAATTAAACAGAATCGTCGCGTATCCGGCGATCGCAACGTAAGCTGCCTTTTTTCCACGCCAGCCTGCGGTTGCTCGCGCGTGTAAGTAAGCCGCATAGATTACCCAAGTGATAAAGGCCCAAGTTTCTTTTGGATCCCAACCCCAATAACGACCCCAGGCGGCTTCAGCCCAAATTGCACCTGCGATAACAGCAAAGGTCCAGATTGGAAACATAAATGCATGGATTCGATAAGACATTAGATCTAGTCGATCAGCAGAGGGAACACGTTTCGCAAATGCTGCGCTTCGACCCGGTGCTAGGCCAGCAGCTGCACGATCCTCGGCAGCTTGAGTTACTAGGTACAGGCACGACAGTGCGGCCCCCATAGTGAATGCACCCAGACAAACGACTGCAGCAGAAACGTGTATTGCTAACCAATAAGAATTTAATGCCGGAACAAGTTGCGCGCTCTCGGTGTAGAGAACAGTAATAGCAAGTCCAAGATCCAGAAGAACTGGAATAGTAATGAATAAGCCAAGCCAGCGCAGATCACGCGAGATCGACATTAAGCAATAGGTGAGTGCCACTGCAAAACCGCCAGCAAGTGAAAACTCATACATGTTTCCAATTGGGACTCGGCCAGCCGAAAGTCCACGGAGAATGATTCCAGCACCTAAAAGCAAGGTTCCTAACCAAGTTAACGACATGCCGATGTTTCCAGCGCGCCGTCCTTCACCAAGATCCTGTCCATCGGAAACGGATGTGGATACGGAAGGCTTATCTAAGGTCGCAGTTGCACCCATTCGCACTTGATGCGATGAACTACCTCGCTGTGCAGATGCTTCAATGGTTTCAAGTCTGCGGCCTTTTGCTAATGAAATACTAAATGCGACCATGGCTCCAGTAAATGCAGTCATAGAACCGTAAACCATAGCGTTACTTGCCTGTGCCAACGTTTCATTCACAGTCATTACTTTTCCTCCAGAGCTGTTACGAGTTTCGCTAGTTGTGAAATTTCATCGGCTAACCCAGGAGCTTCAGTTTTTGATAATCCAGCAACTTCGATCAGGTTACCTCCATTGCCCGTAGCAGTCACCCGCAACCAAGCGCGACGGCGTGGGATCAGAAGTGAAAGCGAAAGTCCTACGATCGATGCGATAGCGGCGCCAAGTGCCCAGCCCTTGCCTGGATCTTTTGTTATTACAAATGACGCCCATTGGCGATAGCCAGTAAATTCAAGAGTTCCGCCTGAATTTGGTAGTGTCCAAGTTTCTCCGGGGGCAAGTTCTTCAATTCCAATTCGTTGCATGTTTTTGGTATCAAGGCGATAAACACTTTGCGGCATTCCAGAATCGAGACCTAAATCACCCTGCCAAGCGCTCAGGTAAACTTCGGGATTATCTGCAGCCGGGAACACTGACTTCGGTCCGCTTGAGAAATCGTTCGTAACCGTCGGTAGAAAAAATCCTTGAATGCCTAGCTGTGGCACGGTATCAGGAACTTTGATTACCCCGCTCGAAGTAAATGCCGAGTCTTGTGGCAAAAAAACTGAGGCATCTTCCCAGACAACTTTTCCAGAGTTATCTCGAACCGTGAACAAGGGGGCATAACCGTGCCCCACCAAGTAAACGGTTATGCCTGATGTGCGTAACGGATAATTAACTTCAACAGTTACCGGTCGCGGCTGTGCTGATGGATTGTCCTTGACCATCAAGTCAGCTCGGAATGCCCGGGGCGCTCCGTTTTGTTGCCCGCCCCGTTGAAACGTTGCTTCAAATTCTTTGAGCTCAAATGAAAATGGTGGCAATTGATCAGCGCCAAACATTCGGCCAGGTGCAAAGGTGTCGTACTGTGTGACATTGTTTGCAAAACCAGAATCTTCGCGAACAATTACCGTGCCGCGATAACCGACAGCGCCGCCAAAACCAACAGCCATCAATAGGACCAACAGAGATAGATGGAACAATAAGTTTCCAGTTTCGCGCGAGTAACCTTTTTCAGCAGAAAGCCAGTCGTCACCTTGGCGAACTCTCCAGCCCCGTTTCTTCCAAGCTGCCGCAGTTTCTGCAACAACTTGTGAAGTTTCCGCATTGCTTTGCCATTGCAAGTGCACTGGCAATCGACTTAAGTTTCTCGGTGCAGCCGGCGGTTGGCTTCGAAGCTCTTTGTAATGCTCCATCGCACGCGGCAGCACGCATCCAGTTAGTGAAATAAAGAGAAGGAGGTAAATCGAGGCAAACCATGGCGAAGCGAAAACATCAAACATATACAAGCGATCCAAAATCGGACCAGAAGTTGGATTGTCCGTTAAGAATTCATTAACCCGAAGCGGCGAAGTTCCACGTTGCGGAAAAATTGAACCTGGGACACTTGCCAAGGCAAGTAAGAAAAGCAGAATTAAGGCCACGCGCATGCTGGTTAACTGCCGCCATAACCACCGCATAGTCGCCATTACTTATTCACCGTAACTTTTCATTAAAGAGGAACTCCCCATTCAGCTGCCCAAACCCGCAGCCCGATGGTGAGGTCATTCCAGTACCCGGTTACAAGTAGTAACCCGATCACAATAAGCATGACACCACCGAAATACATAATTCCCCGCGAGTGCTTGCGCAAAACCTTTACGGTCCGAATGCTTCGCTCGAAGAACAGCGCAAGAAAAACAAATGGGAGTCCAAGGCCCAAGCAATAGGCCCCACTTAAAATTGCGCCACGGACAGCACTGGCTTCAGTCAGTGCCATGCCTTGCACTGCGGCCAAAGTAGGACCGATGCACGGTGTCCAACCAATGGCAAAAAGAGCGCCTAGTAAAAATGCGCCAAACAAAGTTCCCGTTGGGACTCGATGAATTCTGATGTCGCGTTGAATGGCAGGGATGACTCCTAGAAAACCAAGACCAAGTATCACCACGATGACACCCATAATCATCTGGATGGTCCGCTGATACTCCAGGAGTAATTGGCCGATCCCGCCAAACAATGCGCCATAGGAAATGAAGACAACTGAGAATCCGGAAACAAAAACCAGCGATCCCCATACTGCGCGAGATTTCGATACTGAAGTTCGTTGCGCAGTAGCTCTTGCGCCAGCCACTCCCGTTATATACGAGAGATATCCCGGTACCAAGGGAAGAACGCAAGGCGAAAGAAATGACACCAGGCCAGCAGCAAACGCCAGTGGGATTGCTAACAGCAACGAGCCTGAAGTAACCGTTTCGACTATCTCGTTGATAGGCATTACTTTTCGCTTTCCAAAACTGCGGTCAGAACAACGCGTAACTCTGACTCAGTTGTTGGTCCAAGAATTCGCGCTGCCACTCTGCCTTTGGAATCCAAAATGATTGTGGAAGGAGTTGCAGCTGGACCTAAGTTTCCAAAAACCAAAGTGAGCTGCCCATCTTTATCTCGAATTGATGGATAAGAAACTTTGAATCTTTCGTTAAATGCTTTCGCGGCGGCAAGGCCATCACGAGTGTTGAGTCCAAGGAACTCCACTCCCTGATCCTTGAACTGCAAATACGAGTTCTCTAATTCAACTGCTTCGGATCGACACGGCCCGCACCATGATGCCCAAAGATTGACTACCACTGGTTTGCCCTGCCAGTTCGCAATGTCGAGCTCAGTTCCGTCAAGAGTCTGACCAGCTAACGAGATTGCCTCGCCACGCTCATCAGGCGAAAGTAAAGCAGTGGTGCCATCACCAGAAATGTATCCGGTGTCTGAGGTATTTGAGGTAGAGCTTGCACTACATCCGGTCAACAGCGCAACAAACGCACCTACGAAAAATAATGCGGCAACTTTACGCACCGGCGACCTTGCTCGCTTTCCCCAAGAGATCGGAACTTGGTTCGGTATACAAAACCGCAACTAACGAATCGTCATCAAATGTCAATGACGTAAGTGAAGCTAAACTACATTGCCGCTTTCTCGGATCGTGCGGAAACCTTCGACCTTCAAAATCAAGTCGGCTGATCCAAATTGGAAGTTGGTGGCTAACTAGGACTGCTTCATGTCCACGAGCCGCATCTCTGGCATCAGCAACTGCCTGGCGCATTCGAGCTGCAAGTACTGCGTATGGCTCGCCCCAGGATGGTCTAATTGGGTTGTAAAGATGGCGCCAAGCGCGAGGTTGACGCAGCACACCGTCTCCAACTGAAACTCGCTCACCTTCAAACACATTGTCGGCTTCAATCAGATTTTCATCTGTGCCAATTGTTAAGCCGTGGACACCTGCAATCGGGGCAGCAGTTTGCTGGGCGCGCTCAAGTGGCGAAGCAGTAACCACAGTTACATCACGTGAAGCTAGAGCTTGCGCAGCACGCTGGGCCATTTCATGCCCTAGTTCCGATAGTCGATACCCAGGCAAACGCCCATACAAGACCTTGTCCGGGTTATGTACTTCACCGTGACGCAGTAAGTGAACTGTTGTCCGCATACTACTAATCAGATCACGTAGCGCGGCGTCGTGCAGCCGAGCGCTTGCGAGATGGTCGCCAGCCGACTGAGCCTGACGTTTCTGCTTCATCTCGAAGAGCTCCACCGTGGACCGCCAAGGCATTTGCCAAAGCTGTGATTGTGGCCTCTTCTGGAAGTACATCCACTCTTAGCCCGTGTTCTTGAGCGGTTTTAGCAGTCGCTGGTCCGATGCAAGCAATGATCGTCGTAGGGTGCGGTTTGCCTGCAATTCCAACCAAGTTACGCACTGTGCTACTTGAGGTGAAAATCACAGCATCGAATCCACCACTTTTGATCGCTTCTCGAGTCTCTACGGCAGGAGGTGCTGCGCGAACTGTGCGGAAAGCAGTTACGTCTTCGACTTCCCAACCCAGTGCAGTCAAGCCGGCTACCAAAGTGTCAGTGGCTATGTCAGCGCGGGGCAAGAAAATCCGGTTGATTGGATCGTTGATTGAATCAAACTCTGGCCACTCTTCTAGCAAGCTCGCTGTAGTTTGTTCTTCTTCTGGAACTAAGTCTGGACGCACACCCATGGCAATTAATGCATTCACAGTGTCGTCACCGATTGCTGCAATTTTGATTCCGGAAAGTGATCTAGCGTCTAATCCAATTTCTTCGAAACGCTCGCGAATTGCCCGAACTGCGTTGAGGCTGGTGAAAACTACCCACTCATAACGCCCAGATACTAGGCCGTGAATTGCTCGTTCCATTTGTTGTGGTGTGCGAGGTGGTTCAACAGACATCGTTGGAACTTCAAATGGAACTGCGCCAAATGAAATCATTTGTTCGCGTAAGTCTTCGGCTGAATCTTTTGTGCGAGGTACCAGTACTCGCCAACCATGAAGCGGTCGGTTTTCAAACCATGAAGTGCGATCGCCAACAGTATCTCCGATGATGACAATGCCGGCTCCACTTTGCTTGGCAAGCTTTACTGCATTTGGAAGCGCTTCAAGCGTTGAGTGCAAAGATCGCTGTTCGACTGTCGCGCCGTCACGAACGATTGCAACTGGTGTTGATCCTTCGCGACCTGCCTTGATAAGTGCTTTAGAAACTTCGGTTACCCGATCAGCTGCATTGTGAACTACAAGTGTCACAAGTGGATCGATGTGTGCAGTCCAATCAACTATTGGAGAATCAGCGTCGATGATACGCACTTCGCGGGTCCGGCCTCCAGTAAGTGAAACACCCACATGGGCTGCGACTGCGGTCAGTGGGGAAACACCAGCTGCAACTTCGAAGACATAGCCTGCCTTCGCAATCGCAGAAGTTTCCATAGCAAGCCGACCGTCAAGTACTGGATCACCCGAAAGTAAGCGGACTACCTGCAGGCCTTCCTTGCGAGAATCGACCAATACCTTTGTGCGGGCAGCCAACGAAAGTGGTGCGCCAGCATTGTCCACGGCAACAAGTACTTGTCCAGAAGAAACTATCTCGGCAAGGCGAGTAACTTCTTCGTCAACAACTACAACGTCAGCTGCTTTAAGCAACCGATGTGCGCGAACTGTTAATAGATCTGGGTCACCTGGTCCGGCAACCACAAAAGACACTCCGACTGCGGCAGAATCCTGCGAGCTAGCCATTTACACACCTACCTTGTTTGTGTACTTGCAGCTTTGGGAAGTCATTTTTTATCCTGCATTCGCTTGAGTCAGCGCGCTTTGAGATTTGCGCTGTTCATGGAATGCAAGAATCTGTAGCTCGGTCGCAAGGTCTACGCGACGCACGTCAACACCTTCTGGCACTTCGATCAGTACCGGTGCGAAATTCAAAACACTTGTTATGCCGTTGCGTACCATCAAGTCGCAAACATCTTGAGCTGCAGCCTCAGGAGTTGCAATCACGCCGATGGATGCTCCGCTGCTAAGTACAACCTGCGGCAATTTTGAAATGTCAGATACAAGAATTTCTTTTCCTGCGACGGTAATCGTTTCGCCAACACGTTTTGGATCCGTGTCGAACAAACCAACTACGGAGAAGCCACGCGAGGCAAAACCTGGATAACCAGCAAGAGCATTTCCAAGATTTCCAATTCCAACAATCACAACTGGCCACACCTGGGTAAGTCCAAGAGCGCGAGCTATTTGGTAAAGCAAGAATTCAACGTCGTAGCCAACACCGCGCGTTCCGTATGAACCAAGGAAGGAAAGATCTTTGCGAAGTTTTGCACTAGACACACCACTGGCCTCGGCCAACTCTTCGGACGAGACCAGAATTACTCCACGGGCAGTTAGTGATAACAGGCTGCGGTGATACATCGGAAGACGGCCGACAGTTGCGTCAGGAATTACACCACGAGCACTTATGCGCCCATCGGGCGTTTGTGACAGTGGCATGAAAACCATCCTTTTTGTGACTGTATGGCGATCAGGTTATGCGCCTTTTCGCTTTGTGCAAAATTGGCGCAAGGACCCTAATTAGTGCTAGGGAAAACACGGATTTTCGGTGTTACAAACGTGACGGATGTGACTTGACTATCGAAAGAAACTTACTTGGTTTTTCTCGTCAAAGCGTTGCGCAGGCGAGCTTCATCTACTCGCCACTTGTCATGAATTTTTCCATCAACCATAGTTACCGGAATCGACTCGAAATACTGATCTGCTAATTGTGGGTCTTCTAGAATCGAGCGTTCACCCCAAGTTTCGCCAAGTTCATCACACACTTTGGCGATTGTTAACCTTGCGTTTTCGCATAAATGGCAGTCTGGCTTACCGATGAGTACAACACGAGGCTCCATTTTCTTACTCCCATCGGTATGTAATCAGTGTGGCACATTACATTCCCAGTACCCTGTAACTATGAGCTCAAACTCAGCCGAATCATCCGTGACTGTGACAGTTCCTGAGCCGCACAAAATTGGTGCGTTCTTCGACATTGATAACACGATCATGCGAGGTGCCAGTATTTTTCATTTGGCTCGGGGTTTGTTTGCCAGAAAAATTTTGAGTGCTACCGACCTGGCTAACTTTGCATTTGCCCAAGGAAAGTTTCTAACTATTGGTTCCGAAAATCTTGCTGACATGGCTCGGATTACGCAGGATGCACTTGCTTTCGTTACCGGAAGAACATCTGAAGAAGTCATTGGATTATCCGAGGAAATCTATGACGAAATTATGGCAGACAAAGTTTGGCCAGGGACTGTTCAATTAGCTCATACCCATCGGGCCGCAGGTCATCAAGTTTGGTTAGTTTCAGCAGCCCCAATTGAGTTAGCAAACATCATTGCAACTCGACTCGGACTCAGTGGCGCGGTAGCGACAGTAAGTGAAGTCGAAAATGGTGTTTACACGGGGCGCCTAAAAAATCCACCGATGCATGGCGAGCAGAAAGCGATTGCTGTTGCACAGTTGGCAAGTGAACACGGGCTCGACTTAGTGCACAGTTTTGCTTATTCCGATTCCAGCAATGACATTCCACTTTTGAATAGCGTTGGTAATCCAACCGCAATCAATCCTGATTCGGCACTGAGAAGACATGCGCTAGAACAAGGATGGCCGATCCATGATTTCCGCCGACAAAGATTAGTTAAGCGTTATGGCGTACCTGTCGGTGCCACCGCCATTGCATTAGTAGGCGCGGGTGCCGGTCTGGCATTGGCTGCCAGCCGACGCTCCCGCGCCTGAAAAATCTTTGGGTTTACTTACCCTTATTTCGACGCTGTGAACGCGTCTTCTTTAGCATCTTGCGATGCTTTTTCTTGGCCATACGCTTGCGGCGCTTCTTGATCACCGAGCCCATTTGGACCACCTTTGCTTGTGTTGTTAAAACATAAGTCTACGTGCTTGCTTTAGCGAACTTTATTTAGGACTGGATCACTCCAAATTCCCGCGAGATTAACCAGCTTCTACAAAAGATTCTTGTAGGTAAGTGTGAACTGCTTGTTCTGGAATTCGAAATGATCTACCAACTTGTACTGCTGGCAGCTCACCGTTGTGCACTAAGCGATACACGGTCATTTTTGATACCCGCATTGCAGTCGCAACTTCAGCAACTGTCAAGAAGCGAACTTCTCCGAGGGGACGTTCATTAGATGCACCCATAGGTCACCAAAACCATTCTGTGTGGGCTAAGCACCGGCTTCCCCTCCGGGCTGAACGTCACACTCATTCGTAGATGCTTACATTAGTGGCGAATGGGACTCAAGTGAAAGTCGGTTCAGAAAGTAATTTAAATTACACACGTGTAATTTACTGCTGCCCCATTTGTTTGCATAGCAAGCACAATCTTGAGCAGTACTTATCAGTTCGAAAGAACTGGTTATTGCATACCCAGTTCTTTCGAACGATCTCTCGCCGCTTCCATCGCACTCAAAAATGCAGCGCGAACCTTAAAGTCATCAAATTGGCGCAAAGCTGCAACTGTTGTGCCACCAGGTGATGTCACTTGTTCGCGCAAAACTGTCGGATGCTCTTTAGTTTCCTGCAGCATGGTTGCAGCGCCATAAACGGTTTGTAGTACTAACTCGTTTGCAACATCGCGCGGTAGGCCAAGCATCACGCCCCCTTCGATCATTGCTTCGACAACATAAAAAATATATGCCGGCCCAGATCCTGAAATCGCCGTAACCGCATCCTGATATTTCTCAGGAACCCTGACAACTTGTCCTACGCTTCGCAACAAAGTTTCAACTGTCAACAAATGCTCTTCTGTGCTATTTGTACCAGGGCTAATTGCAGCCATACCTTGATCAACTAGCGCTGGGGTATTTGGCATCACGCGGATCACTGGGGTGTTAGCCGGGAGTAAATCCTCCATAAAACTTGTCGTAATTCCTGCAGCCAGCGATACGACTAACGCTCCTGGTTTTAATGAACCTTTGATTTCGCCAAGAACTATCGCCATATCCTGTGGCTTCACAACTAACACAACTGTGTCGGCTTGAGCGGACACATCTTGATTGGTGCCATTAATTACACCGAGTTTTTCGGTGACTTCAGCTGATCTTTCGATACGGCGATCCGCAATTAACAATTCCGACTTTGGAACTCCAGCTCGCAACAGACCAGCCAACAGGTTCTCCCCCATTACGCCAGCCCCGATTATGGCGGTAGTCATTGTGCAGTCCTAACCTTTGGAAACTAGTGAACGCAAGAACAACGAGAGGTTGCTTGGCTTTTCTGCCATGCGACGCATCAGGTATGGGTACCACTGATCACCATAAGGAACATAGACCCGAACTTTGTGCCCTAATTCAGCAAGGCGAACTTGTTCATCAGGGCGCACCCCGAGAAGCATTTGGAATTCAAAAGTTTCCTTACCCCGGCCAGTACGAAGTGCCAGAGCCTGGCCAATTTGGATCAAACGTGGATCATGAGTTGCCAACATTGGGTAGGCATCGGATTCGATCAAAGTACGCATGCTGCGCACGTATGCCTTATCAATTTCTCCCCGATCAACAAATGCAACTTCGGCTGCTTCTGCGTAGGCACCTTTACAAAGGCGGATTCGAGAATCGTTGTAAGAGAATGCGGCAACATCATCTTCGGTTCGATGTAACTGTGCCTGGAGAACTCCACCCGTAGTTGGAAATTCTTTTCTAACTTGCGACAAGATGCGCAAGGTTGAATCAATCGTGGTGTGATCTTCCATATCGAAAGTTACGGTTGTGCCAACTTGTTTTGCGATTGAACAAATTTCCAATGCATTTTCCAGCGCAATACTCTCGCCGTTGTCACCAAGTGCCTGACCAACTGCAGATAACTTGACGGAAACTTCAGCGCTATCTGAAAGCCCTGCACCCGATAGCGCGCGCAGCACATCTTTGTAATCGGCAACGGTTGTGTCGGCCGCAGCTCGATCTAACGTGTCTTCACCAAGTCGGTCAACAGTTGCCAAAAGCCCTAGGTCGTGAAGATTCTGAACCGTTGCTACAACATCAGCAGTTGTGGTTCCCGCAACAAATCGATTCACTACGCCACGACTTAATGGTGAGGTTGAAACAAGGTGCTCCAACTTTTCACTGCGTGATGCTGAAACTAGTAATTCGCGAAGCATGGTTCTCCCACCTATTGCGATCCCTTATGTGGATCTAGCCCCAACTTTACGCGGTTACTGGGCTACTCGGCATCGTCGGCAAACCAGTCCAATCGTCGCAAGATGATTCCTTCGCGGAGCGCCCAGGGACAGATTTCTAACGTTTCCAATTTCAAGAATTCCATAGTCTCTTGGGCCACAATCGCGCCGGCGAGTAACTGTTCGGCTCGGCCACTGGAGATGCCAGGTAACTGTGCTCTCTGGGCATAATTCATTCCCGCTATTCTCGGCACCCAGTTGTTCAGGCTCGCAAGGGACAAGTCTCGTTGCACTAACTGACCTTCACTGGAGGGCGCAGAGCCGCCAAGGCGGGCTAATTGCCTAAATGTTTTACTGGTTGCCACCGCGTGATCAAATTCACTTGTAAGCATCTGAGAGAAGTCAGTTTCCAAAGAATGCTTAACATGCCTTCGTAGTGATTTAATCTCTTCGCTATTTGGAATTTCGGATGTGAAAAACTCACGCGTTAGTCTTCCAGCTCCAAGTGGTGTCGACATCGCAAGCTCAGGATGTTCATCCGCTCCGATTGCTACTTCTAGGGAACCACCACCTATGTCGGCAACCAGTAAGCGACCTGATGACCAACCAAACCAGCGGCGAACTGCTAGAAATGTGAGAATCGCTTCATGCTCACCATCAAGTACTTGCAGGTCAATTCCAGTTTCAGTTCTTATCTTTTCCAAGATTGCATCGGAGCTCTTTGATTCTCTTATTGCGGAAGTGGCAAAAGCGAGCAATTCATCACAATCGTGATCTTGGATGTACTTGTTACATTCCTGCAGGACTTCAATCAAGGATTTGACTGAGGATTTCTTTAAGTCACCGTCATTATTGAGCTGTTCAGCAAGGCGGAGCTCATACTTCTGCGACATTGCTGGGACCGGAGCGGCACCAGCGTGGGCGTCAACGATCAAGAGGTGAACGGTGTTTGACCCTACGTCCAACACACCCATTCGCATAACCAGAACATTACTAGCGCACTAGGTGCAGTGCACGTTAGCACTCCCTAACAGAATAGGATTTGTGCGTGGTTGAAAAGAATCAAGATTTCCCTCGGGCTTGGGTCGAGTTTGTCGATCCTGAGGATGACACAAATTTGTATCGCTGCGATCTGACCTGGCTCACAAGTCGCTGGACTTGTATTTGGGGAAATGGCTGCAAAGGCATTGATAAAGAGAATCCTGACGTCGGTTGTTGCAACCTTGGCGCTCACATTGCTGATAAAGAAGACTTAAAGAACACTAAAAAGTATGCTGCGATGCTGACTCCCGAGATTTGGCAAAATCATAAAGAGGGTCACAAGAATGGCATGTTCGAAAAAGATGATGACGGAGCCAAGAAAACTCGCGCATATAACGGTGCATGCATTTTTCATAACCGCAATGGTTTTGAAGGTGGAGATGGTTGCTCACTTCACATCCTTGCTGGCCAGCTTGGCGTAAATCCTTTGGTGACTAAGCCACAAGTTTGCTGGGAACTTCCGATTCGTCGAACCTTTGAAGAAGTGAAGCGTCCAGATGACGTGGACATCATCGTAATTGGAATTGAAGAATACAATCGACGCGGCTGGGGTCCAGGCGGTGAAGATTTAGATTGGTACTGCACCACTGCAACCGAAGCGCACGTGGGAGCTCGTGCGGTCTATCAGTCTTATGAACCAGAACTAACTGCTTTGATGGGCAAGAAGGCTTACAAGATTTTGGCAGACCATTGCCAAGCGCGTGAAGAAATGATCGCAGCCGCCCGAGCCTCTGACAATACCCGGGCGATCAAGTACCTTGCGATCCACCCTGCGACGCCTAAATCCTAAAGATTTATTCACAGGGTAACCTTTTCGATTTAGGTGCACCAAACGATTTGCTTGTCGGTACCTGCGCGTAACCTAAGGGCATGGCCAAAGCAGTTCGAGCAACATATAAGTGCACCGAATGTGGTTGGACTGGCCACAAATGGGTTGGTCGATGTCCCGAATGCCAAGCCTGGAGTTCAGTTACTGAATCCAACGTTGCGGCAAGTAGTGCCGGGTTACGAACTTCAACTGCTGGAATAACTCCTGGGAAGCCGGCTCGTCCTGTCCAAGACATTCCACTCGGCGAGGTTGAGCGAACTTCAACTGGTATCGAAGAATTTGATCGAGTACTTGGTGGTGGGTTAGTTGCTGGCCAATGTGTATTGCTAGCTGGTGAACCTGGCGTTGGAAAATCTACTTTGCTACTTGAAGCCGCAGACAAATTTGCCCGAGCATCTGGCAAACCCCGAAAAGTTCTCTACATATCTGGCGAAGAATCTGCTGAACAGATTGGCATCCGGGCTCGGCGAATTGGTGTTAACGCTGAAACTCTGCTTATTGCAGATGAAACTGATCTAGCTGTATTACTTGGTCATGTCGAAGATGTGGACCCAGACTTATTGATCGTTGACAGTGTCCAAACGATTGCATCTGCCGAACTAGATGGACGCGCAGGTGGCGTAGCTCAAGTTCATGAAGTCACTCAAGTCTTAACTCGAGCAGCAAAAGGTCGAAGGATGCCGCTGTTACTAATTGGTCAATCTACGCGTGATAATTCGGTTGCCGGACCACGATCACTCGAGCACTTGGTTGATACCGTTCTCACCTTCGAAGGAGATCGGGGAACTCCCTTGCGACTGCTTCGGGCAAACAAGAATCGGTATGGGCCAGCCGATGAAGTTGCCTGCTTTGAACAAGCCGACGACGGCCTGCGCCAAGTAACAGATCCGTCAGCACTATTTCGCTCGCAGCGCGATCAGGCTATTCCTGGCACATGCATTGCAATCACACTTGAAGGTCGCCGTGCGTTGCTGGTAGAGGTGCAGGCATTGACCACAACCAGTCCAGGTAATAACCCAATGCGTCGCACCACAGGGTTCGATAACGCCCGAGCGGCAATGTTGATCGCTGTGACTGAAAGAGCGGCACGACTCAAACTTTGGGATAAGGACGTATATCTCGCCACCGTTGCTGGTGCCAAGATTTCAGATCCAGGCGCTGACTTGGCGATGTGTCTGGCAATCACTTCAGCCGCCCGAGACTCTGCGCTGCCTATTGACCTCGTCGCTATTGGGGAAGTTGCGCTCAGTGGAGATGTTCGACCAGTACCTGGAATGAATCAGCGTTTGAGTGAAGCCGCTCGGATCGGTTTTAAAACTGCACTGGTGCCAAAAACTACTCGCCTGCCTTCTGGCGTTAAAGGCCTTCGGCTTATCGAAGTCGGTTCGCTTGCAGATGCGGTTAACGCAATCTAAATTTTTTAACCAAAAGTGTAAAATGGTTGCAATCAGCCGTAGACTCAACTCAACTCAAGTGAGAAAGTAATCTCGTGGCAACCAAAGAGCAAGTGAACACTACCGAAGTATTGCGATCTGTTTTGGCACAAGTTGCCCCTGGAACTGAACTGCGCGATGGCCTAGAACGCATTCTGCGCGGCAATACTGGCGCTCTGATCGTGTTAGGCCAAGACAAAACAATAAACACAATAAGCAGTGGTGGCTTTGATGTAAACATTGAGTTCACTGCAACCCGGTTGCGTGAATTAGCAAAAATGGACGGTGCGGTTATCTGTGACCGCGATGCGACGAAAATCGTCTCAGCTGCCGTTCAGCTGCTGCCAGATCCTTCAATTCCAACAAATGAGCAAGGCACAAGGCACCGCACCGCTGACCGTGTTTCTAGGCAATCAAATCTGCCGGTACTGAGTGTCAGTAAATCAATGAGAATTATTGCGCTCTATTTAGATGGCCTGCGATATGTTCTCGAAGATTCTGCAACCATTCTCTCCAAGGCAAATCAAGCCTTGGCAACATTGGAAAGATACCGCGCCCGATTGGATGAAGTTGCCGGTTCACTTTCCACAATGGAAATTGAAGACTTAGTAACAATTAGAGATGTTGCAACTGTTGTTCAAAGGCACGAAATGGTTCGGCGCATCTCAAGTGAAATCTCCGCGTATGTAGTTGAACTTGGTACCGACGGTCGGTTGCTGTCGCTGCAACTTGAAGAGTTGGTGTCGGGCACTGCGGCAGACCTTGGCTTTATCATTCGCGACTACATGCCAGCAGGTGGACGCAAGGCCAACAAAGCCGAAGGGATTCTCCAGGGCATCGCTGAACTTGATGCGACCTCACTTTTGGATGTTTCAAGTATTGCTTTGGCTATTGGATTACCTAGTGATACTGAGTCCTTGGATACCACCGTACATCCGCGTGGATTTAGGCTACTCGCGAAAGTTCCTAGACTTCCAGAGCAAATTTTTGAAAACTTGATTCAACATTTTGGTGGCCTGCAAAACTTGTTATCCGCATCAGCAGATGAATTGCGCGATGTTGAAGGTGTTGGCGAAACTCGCGCCCGTGCGATTCGTGAGAATCTATCTCGCGTAGCTGAAGCTAGCTTGTTAGAACGTTACGTTTAGTTATTTATTACTAAATATTCAATTACTGAACGACAAACTTAACGCCAGCGCTATTCAAACTGGCATTTCTACCATGGGCCCAATAGGCACCTGGCTCTGCCATGTTTGTAACCTTGCATCCCGTGGCCGTTTGCTTTCCGATCCAAACTACTTTTACATTCCACTCTTGACCAGGTTCAAGTTCTACTAAGTCCTTATCAGTTTTTGGATTGCAATGGTCAGTTGACCAAATCAGTGCTGGACCAGAAATAACTGTGACTTCATTAGCTCCACTGCCAACGTCACGCTTGCAAGTTTTTGTGGAAATGTTCTTAACGATCATGTTGATGTGAACACCCTCACCAACTGCTGTGGTCTCACGATCAACTACGACTCGAATGGAGGTATCTGCATCTGAGCACTCTCCATCAGCGACAACTGGAAGTGTCGGCTGACTAGTGGGCTGCAGAGTTGCAGGGGCGGAAGAAACGACGACAGGTTCCAATGTTGCTTCTGGTGAGCTGACTACAGTTTCGGGATTCGGCGAAGTTGAAGTTGAAGCAGCTTTGGCGCCTGGATCTTCACCACCAGAAAAACTACTAATTATTAACATCAAAGTAACCATTGCAGCCAGTCCAAGCACTAGCCGTCGTCTCCAATAGACCTGAGGTTCTTCAGGTCCAACTGGATGTACAACGCCGGTCATATGTTTAAGGTATTAAGCAAATGCCAGCAAAGACGGTAGGCGCGAGCAAGGGTAGGGCAGGAAATTTGAATTTCGAAAGTTTTGGACAGTTTTGACAACCGGGCTAAACCGAAAAGGCTGGGATTACTTTTCCTACGTGTACCCCGCCACCAAATAATTCCTGACTATCCAACTGACGTTCAACTTCTTGGGAAACTACGCCCATTACCTTTTGCAGAATAGACATCGCCACAACGATGCGAGCTCGGTCAGCGCCATCTTCAATCTTTAGAGCTACTGCTCGCCCATCCCCTAGGCCAATTCCATAAACAGCTTCGGCCCCATCTTTGGCGACTAGGCCAGGGACGCCCTGCATAAGTTGTGTCACATCCCGTCTGGTGCCGCCAAGGTACTGAGGGTTTTCTTTAATCGCTGTTGCAATCTTCTTTTGGTCAGCATCTGCAGCTGGTCCAGCAAACTGGGAAAAAGATCTTGCCAGTCCGGTTAGCGACATTGACATCAAGGGTGCACCACACCCATCCACACCGATGTGTTCAACTTTCTCGCCAGTTACGGACTCGATTGTTTCTCGGCAAGCTTCTTGGATTGCATGATTTGGCTTTAAGTAAGTATCAGTATCCCAGCCATTTAGAACGCTGGTGAAAAGCATTGCCGAATGTTTACCGCTGCAGTTCATGTACAAGGAAGATTTGCCCTGACCCGCAGCTAGCAAAGTGTCTCGCTCGATTTCGTCAAGCGGCCAATCCGCTGGGCATTGCAGTGCCGAGGTATCAAGATTTGCTGCATTCAAGATGTCTTGAACTCCTGAAATGTGGAAATCTTCCCCACTATGAGATGCGCAAGCAAGTGCCAGTAATTCGTCTCGAAGTGGCAAACCACTTCGAACCATGGCCAGACCCTGCATTAATTTATTCGAAGAGCGTGGAAACATTGCGCTGGTGACATCACCAATAGACCACTCAACTTTGCCTTGAGCATCTACAACAACGGCACTTCCAAAGTGTGCGCCTTCAACAAACCCACTTCGGACCACGTGAGCAACGGGAACTGACATGTAACTATCGTTCCACGGCCAGATACCTAATACCTAATGCAGATGACATTCCTGATCCAGCAGAATGTACTCATGCGTGCAGTTGTTCAGCGAGTTGATGGTGCCAGTGTTGAAGTTGAGGGCAAAGTTATCGGGTCATTTACTGGACCAGGGTTGCTAGTCCTAATCGGCGTCAGTGTTGATGATGATGAGAGTAAATGTGCGGTACTCGCGGATAAGATTTGGAAACTTCGGATCTTTGAATCCGTTGCGTTAACAGCAGCTGGAAAGCAAGTTAATTCTGAATCTGTGGAAGTCGCGGCAGCGGATGCAAACTTGCCGATCCTGGCAATTAGCCAATTCACACTATTTGCCGATACCTCAAATGGTCGCCGACCAACCTGGCAACAAGCCGCTCGTGGCCCACAAGCCGAACCATTAGTTGAAAACGTAGTTAAAGCCTTGAGCGACTTGGGTGCCAACGTCGCAACTGGAAAGTTCGGTGCTGACATGCGAATTAGTGCCGTTTGTGATGGACCCATGACCGTCACGCTAGAAGTTTAGTTATTCAACAATTACAGTTTGGCTAGCTGCAACTGTGCCAGCAGTTAAAACCACATCGGTTGGAACTGATCGCTTGATTACGGCTAAAGCTAGCGGACCACTTTCATAATCCTGCGTGACGGAAGTTACTCGACCAACTTCTTTGTCACCCCAAAGGACTGCATCCCCAACTGCAGGTAACTCATTAGTTGAGCCATCTAATTCAAGTTGAACAATTCGACGCGGTGGCTTTCCTAAGTTGTAAACCCGAGCCACGGTTTCTTGCCCGCGATAGCATCCTTTGTTCAGGTGAACTGAAGAACCAATCAAACCAACTTCGTGCGGAATGGTTTTGTGATCTGTTTCAAAATTTAGTCTTGGGACACCAGCACGAATTCGATGTGCTTCCCACGCCCAAGTTCCAACCAGGGAGTCTTGGCTCATAACCTGAGCTAGCTCATCGCGTGGCACGAAAAGTTCACTGACTTTCCAATCTCCTGGTCGTATTGCAACATACTTATCGGAAACTTTGGAGCCAGTTACAAACGCTTCCGAAGAATGCCAAACCGGATACGAATCTGATTCAATCCATCCCGGCGCTCCAACGATTGCAATTTGATCTGAGACGTTTGTAACTTCAACGCGAAGCATGAATTTCATTGATTCTAGATATTGGATTAATTCATTGACAGTTCCTGGCTCGCAACCAATCCAAATAGTTTCATTGTGTTCAGCAACATGAATGTCATGTTCAATATGACCGTGTGGAGACAAAATCAAAGAGGTCAGATGAGTAACTGGAGACTCAAAATCTTGCGTAGTTATCGAGTGCAACCAAGATCTTCTATCCGGGCCAGTTACTGTTACTACTCCACGGTTAGAAAGATCAACACGACCTCGTCCAGCAACTAGTTCCCGCTGTTCCTTAAATGGCTCCCCGTAATGCCAAGGCAACGCAGCATCAATACTGGTGTCGTCCATATGCGGAATAGCGGTCATAACAACATTCTCTCGCAAATAATCAGTACTGGATACCTCTGCTAAGGCGACAGCCTTAGAAATGCCTGATGTTCGCTAAGAACTAAAGCAGCTTTTGGCGATCCATGCAGCTTGCGCACTGACCATGAACGGACACGTGAGCAACGTCGGTTTCAAAGCCGGCCTTTTCCCGAAGCATCTGAACGAATAATTCCGCAGCATCGGCTGGGATGGACTCAACGCCTTGGCAGGTATCACAAACAAGGTGAATGTGGGCGTCGGTATCAACTGAATGATAAGTCGGAGCGCCATGGCCTATATGGGCATGTGTGACTAGTCCAACTTGTTCGAGGACTTCAAGGGTTCGGTAAATCGTTGAAAGATTAACTGCAGCTGCAGTTTTTTGGACTTCAGTTAGCAACTCTTCAGGCGTGGAGTGCCCCAAAGTATTCACGGCTTCTAGTACCAACTGACGCTGAGGTGTAATTCGGTAACCCTGATCCCGTAAGACGTCATCCCATTCATTGCTCATGGTGCTATCGCCTTTGTCAGATGGAATGATGCGTGAGACTTCATCGTGTGACCTTCGGCTGCCATGTCATAAACCCAGCCGATGTTGCCATCTACTAATCCATAAACTCGTTCGCCAGAATCAACTTGCTTGGCTGAGGCAGTCCGCAGAATTGCGTCCGTCTTCAGTTCAACGCGAGCGCCAGTGATCTGGGCATTCTCTAAACCAGTAATGGTGACTTTGCCAAACCAAGATTCCAAGAATCCAGTTGGATGTGCCAATAGCAATTCAACTTCATTGTCTGGACGGGGACGCCAGAAGCCACTTTCCAGAGCAAGTGGGCGCACTCGCTCTCCTTGGTCATCAAGTTCCCAAGTGCGAGACCAGTGAATCAAAAACGGACGACCGTCAGAATGAATACTGAGTTCCTGGCCAACCTGAATGTCAGATTCCATACTCGGGTAGCCGACGACTCCAACGCCAACCCAAGTACCAACTAGCCAAGAAAGTGGAGCTAAGTCTGGGTGCAATTTGGTGTTCATGCTTGGCCCTTAAAAAGTTTGTAGACCATGTAAGACGCATAGCCAGTAATTGAAAGTGAAGCTACAACCAGCAAACCGGTGTAAAACGTCTCAGCCATGTTGCCAAGTCTATCCGCTCAGCACTCTCCGATAGGAAGACAAGCCAAAGGCTGACTCTCCATTGAAAGCCAGCCTTTGTTGTTTGGAACTTTTAACTTAACGAAATGTCTACGTCCAGTACTTTGCCAAGTGTTGCCTGAACCGGGGTGCGACTATTTGCACCCGGAATCAAGGTCACAACATTCCAATCACCAGCGACAGTGAAGAATCGAAATTCTCCCTGCTTGGAAATTGGAACTTCAGCCACAAATTCATCAGACTTGTCGTGCAACCGAACGTAACCAACACTGGCTGGCTGTCCATCTTTGCTGACAATCCCTTGAATCACGGCTTGCGTCGAGATGTCAACGTTGTCTAACGAGACACCGCCAACTACTGCGCCACAACCACTCATGCTGTACCTGGTTCGTCGCCAACAGCAACCGGTACGCCAACTAGTGAGCCGTATTCGGTCCAAGAGCCGTCATAGTTACTTACGTTCTTAACACCTAGCAGCTCGTGCAAAACAAACCATGAGTGAGCTGATCGCTCGCCGATGCGGCAGTAAGCGATTGTGGACTTGTTCAAGTCCACTCCAGCACCTTCGTAAAGCGCCTTAAGTTCATCAATGGACTTGAAGGAGCCATCTTCGTTAGCAGCCTTACTCCATGGGATGTTTGCTGCCGTTGGAATGTGTCCACCAATACGAGCAGCTTCTTGTGGCAAGTGTGCTGGTGCTAACAAGCGACCGGCGTATTCATCTGGGCTACGCACATCGACTAAGTTCTGAGTACCAATTGCCTTAAGTACATCTTCGCGGAAAGCGCGGATGGATCGGTCTTGATCCTTTGCAACATACTTTGTGGCTGCGCGACTTGGCACATCACTTACAAGTTCGCGACCATCTAGTTCCCACTTCTTGCGGCCACCATCAAGTAAGCGAACATCACCATGACCGTAAAGCTTGAAGTACCAGTAGGCGTATGCAGCAAACCAGTTATTGTTTCCGCCATAAAGTACAACGGTGTCATCGTTTGATACACCCTTTGCACTTAGCAACGCTTCAAACTGCTCTTTGTTTACAAAGTCGCGACGGATCGGATCCTGTAGATCAGTTTTCCAATTAAGCGCAATTGCGTTCTTGATGTGATTCGCAGCGTAAGCCTCGGTGTCTTCATCAACCTCGATGAAAACAACTTTTGCATCATCGAGATGTGACAGCGCCCATTCGGCGTCTACTAGTGCTTGGTTACTCATTATTACTCCTTGTTTGTTTTTAAGTTTTTGTTAGAAAAAGATTCGCTTGCCGATTAGATACATTTCGCAGCCAAGGCAGAAGTTGAAGGCTGCATTCAAGAACGCAGCGCCCAGTGCACCACCAACTGCAATTGTTGCGACCAAATCAGCACCTAATAGAAGGGCTACGAGACCAGTTACTGCAAATAGGAAACCAACTAGTTGGGCAAACTGTGGAGGCTCAACTGCTTCTAGCGCAGTTGGATTTCCAAGTTTTGGAGCTACAAGTTTGCGGTAGAGAGTTCCGTAGGGCTGAGCGTGCAATCCAACAAATGCACCCAGCGCAAAAACTACCGTTTGAATTCCAAGTAGCACCGTTGCAGCACTCGATGGAATTGTTAGCAGAATGATTGCTAGAACCACTGTTGTGATTGCGGCACCGAATCGTGGTCCGCGAGGATCGATTTGCTTGCTCATTTGATTTCCTTTTTAGTTCCGATTTAGTTTGGCTTTGGTTTAACGCAGCCGTAAATGGACTGCAGGATTAAGCGCACATACACATCGAGGAACCAAGGCGACCGTAATCTACGACTCGGCGCTTGATCAGAACTGTGGTTCTCGACATGCCCCAACCATAGGACACGCACGCTTCCATCGCAGGCTCGCTAATGGTTATTGCAAAATCTTCGCAGTAAGACTCCAAGTTGGCGAAAGTCTCGGTTTCACCTAAGTTCATAAGGGTTAACTTGTAGGGAGTGGCAATGGATACCGGTGGCTATGTGTTACTTGCCGTTCTTGTGTTATCAGTAGCTTTTGGGATTTATCGCAAACTAAGCGATGGCAAACTTCGTGGTGAAATTGTGCCCCCACAACAGGGGCTAACCGAGCACCTTCACTTGGATCACGATCATCCGCCTCAGGTGACGTTCTTGCAGTTTTCTTCCGAGTTTTGCCAGCCTTGCCGGGTTACCAGCAAAGTTCTTGATGAAGTAACGAATAGTTTTCCAGCCATTTGTCATATCGAGCTCGACGTCGTTGAGCACCTGGACTTGGTTAAGACTTACGGCATCTCTCGCACACCAACAACTTTGGTTATCGATAAAGATGGAACCGTTCACTTTCGGGCAACTGGTGTTCCAAAGAAAGCAGAGCTGACCGCGGCCGTACATGAATTAGTGAATAGCTGAATTTCTTGAGTAATTAAAGCCCATTTAGTGCATTTTAGTTCTGCCCTAGACTTGGGAGGAGCAACTCTATATGTAATAAGTAGGTGATGGCATGGCTCACGTCCTGTTACTCACTCGTGCGCTCACTCCTTCCAGCGCGGTGCTGCCTGGACTCGAGCTTTTGAGTCATCACATCAAAGTGATGTCACCTGAACCCACAGCTTTAATCACAGCTCCAGAAGTTGATGTCGTCTTGATTGATGGCAGGATCGATTTACCTGCAGTTCGTAGTTTGTGCCGTTTGCTCGAGACAACCGGCAATACTTCGCCAGTTATTCTCATCACCACCGAAGGTGGGCTGGCTGCGGTCAATCATGAATGGGGTTTGACGGACGTCCTATTGGTGGATGCTAGCCCTGCAGAGATTGAAGTTCGGATTCGACTAGCAACTACAAAAGTTGAAGCGGCCAACAATTTTGAATCAGCGGGTGAAATAAGGGCTGGCGAGCTTTCAATCGATGAGTCCACATATTCTGCAAAACTGCGTGGTCGCACTCTTGATCTAACATTCAAGGAATTCGAATTAATTAAATTTTTAGCCCAACATCCAGGCCGCGTTTTTTCTCGCGATCAATTACTTCGGGAAGTCTGGGGATACGACTACTTTGGTGGCACTCGAACTGTTGACGTGCACGTGCGACGGCTACGCGCAAAACTCGGTCCAGAAAATGAAAACTTAATCGGCACAGTGCGCAACGTTGGCTACCGATATGTAACTACCCCGATTGCTGAATCGCAGTCGCATGAAATTCTTGTCTAAGCATGCAATTTTCGATTGAGACTTGTTCGCATTTAACTCCTGAGCAAACCTCGCGTGTAATTCAAATAACGCTCGATGCTGCAATCGTTGATGAAATGGCTCCCCTTTCCGAGCACGTATTGATTCACTTACATCATGGTGGTGATTCTCACGATGAACACATGATTGCGATCGATCAGTTTGGTGAAATTCAAGGTTACTTACACCTCGATGCAACCGACGAAGTCGAAGGTCCCGTGCTTGAAGTTGTTGTCCATCCCGATGCCCGACGAAACGGTATCGGTAAGTCTTTGGTGCAAGCTGCGCTCGATCGAACTAGTGATTCGCGCATAAGACTTTGGGCACATGGTGAGCTATCAAGTGCTTATGGCCTTGCGGAAGACCTTGGTTTCGAAAAGAGCCGAGAACTTTGGCAGATGCGTCGCTCGCTGTTCGCGCCTTTTCCAAAGGCACAATTTGCCACTGAAATAGAAGTTCGAGCTTTTGAAGTTGGGGCCGATGAAAATGATTGGCTGGAATTGAACTCTGAAGTTTTTAGTCATCACCCAGAACAAGGGCGAATGACACGAGAAGACTTAGAAGTACGCATGTCTGAAGCTTGGTTTGATCCAGCTGGTTTTCTGATCGCAACTCGTGATGGCGAAATGGTTGGCTATCACTGGACGAAAGTTCATGGAGGACAAGGTTCACATGGACACTCGGAAATTGGTGAAATTTATGTACTTGGTGTTTCCCCTAGCGAACGTGGTACCGGACTAGCTAAGGCGCTAAGTATTCGCGGTCTGGAACATTTGCGAAGTCAAGGATTGCCCGCTGCGATGTTATACGTCGATGCGGATAACCAGTCTGCTATCGGATTATATGAATCCCTTGGATTTGCTCACTGGGATACCGACGTAATGTTCAGGAGAGAGCAGGCGTAACTAACGTCTGACCGTGGACATATTCAACGCGATGTCCATCGATGAACAGCCAGGCCGACTGACGACCTTGTACTTCCCACTCAAAAGGTCCACCAACAATTGCGGTGTCCTCATCAATTCCAACAACGCATACTCCGTCTGGAACCTTCATGAATCTCGTCATGAAGTCAGGTAGCCGGGCAAACATTTTGTCGAAGTGAGGCAATACGCGAATGTGTGGCAACAGCCCAAAACCACTAGTTGCCGTGTGTGTTGGTAGCCGCAAAGTTGGAATGTGATCTGCCAGCGCCATCGCACCGGCACTACATCCGGCAAGTGCTGCGCCATCGCGCCAAGCAGATTCAATTTCGCGCCATAACAAAGTGTCACGAATTGTGTTTGCTAAGAATGCTGGATTGCCACCCGACAAATAAACCAGTCCCGCGCCTCTGACCTGCTCGGCAATGCGTGGATCATCTGCATCGTTGCGATCGTGAGCGATGACAGATACAGCTTCAACACCAATTCGTTCGGCTTGTGCCTTACCTAATGTGATCCAGTGATGCAGCGATGATTCGCCTTCAGGCGCTGCTGCCGTTGGAATCTGAACATACTTGGGATTTCGACCGGCAATTAGGTTCGCTTCAACTTCTTGCATAATTGGCAGATACTCACCGGAGCCAACTAATGCAATTGGACCCGGACTCATGAACTTTCAATCTCCCAAGAAGATCCGTCTTTAGTGTCCTGGATGGTAACTTTCATTTCCATTAGTTGGTCTCGGATTGCATCCGCGTCATCCCATCGGCCACCAGCACGCGCTGCTTGGCGGGCTTGCAGTAGCGCGTCAACGTAAGGGCCAATTACCAACATGATGTCGACTTTCGGACTTGCTGCAATATGACCTAATCGCGTTACTAAAGAGTGCACCGCAGCACGGGTTTCGGTATCGCGATCGAGTTCATCAAGATTAAGCAGTGCGTCAACTGCATCGCTAACTTTTCCGGCATCAAGCAATTCTTCGACTTTATGTGGATCAACTTTAAACAGTGGTGCTGGTTCACCCAAAACAATTGTGCTTCCGGTGTGAGAAATTATTTCTTCGAATGTTGCGCTCTCACCAGAGGACACAGTCCAAGATTCACCATGGTGACGGATAGTCATGGTGCCACGACCGAATACGTACGCTGTGCGCTCGTCTAAATCAAAACGAATGCCAGTATGTTCATCAACACCGATGATGAAAACTTCTGGTGGTAAAAGTGATTCCATGACACGTAATCGGCGTTCGCCGATGTAACAAAATCTGGTGTCGTGATTCGCGCCATCGGCATTGTCGTAATGCGGAATGATTGCGGCAGGCATTCCGGTATGACGTTCGATTAAATTCAATCCTGGTAACCAATGCGGTTCTTCGCCGACTTTATACATTTCATAAACCGGAATTGTGTGCGAACCTGCAGTAAGCGCAGCCGCTGAGGCCAAAACTACAGTTCCATCAACCAACACTTCATCAAAGTGCGGGCTAACTCCTAATTCATGCCAAACTTTCAAGGCATACGACGGGCTGCCGGGTCCGGCAAACAGCCATTCCGATTCACGAATCGAATTAACGGCCTCACCTAGTGCTGCACCAGTTACCGATGTGTTACGTAATGAAATCGCTTTCGGAGTTGCGCCAACTGACTGGGTAAAGAAGTCAATCAACTTCTCAGTCAAGTCATCCGCATTCTCTTGAAACCCAAACGGGGTATCCAAAATAGTTAATTTGAGACGGTCCAACTTGCCTAACGAACCCAAAATCTGTTGGTGGGGTGTGACCATTGTTGGGCTGGTTTCCCCTGATCCCATAACCACAATTTGTCTCGCCACCGGTAAATCATCCCACTTTTAGGGCAATTGTTCACATTCTAGAAAATCTGATTTAGGAATTGTTTACCTAAGTATGTAAGGCTTATGTCGTTATGACTGATACTTCCCAATCGGCACCTACTGCCCTGCCCCTCCCTAGCGATCGATTCCTCGATCGAGAGTTATCTTGGCTTGCCTTTAACAAACGAGTTTTGGAATTGGCGCAGGATCAAGAAATGGAACTTTTGGAGCGCGCAAAGTATCTTTCGATTTTTGCCAGCAATTTAGATGAGTTTTTTATGGTCAGAGTTGCTGGCTTGAAGCGCCGGATCGCAACCGGAATGGCCACGAAAACAGCATCAGGAATGCAGCCAACTGAGGTGCATGCTTCAGTGTTGGCACAAAGTTACGAGGCAATGAAGCTGGCATCTGAGACTTTCAATGATTCAATCCTTCCTGCGCTGGTAGCAAGTGGGATCGAAATCTTGCGATGGGAAGAACTGACCGGTGATGAACGAGATGCGATGTCTACGCTTTTTGACGAACAGGTTTTTCCAGTACTGACGCCATTAGCAGTTGATCCATCACATCCATTCCCTTACATTTCAGGATTGTCCCTGAACTTGGCAGTTGTAGTGAAAAATCCAACAGCTGGAAATGAATTGTTTGCGCGCGTCAAAGTGCCGCCATCACTTCCAAGATTCATCGAAGTTTCTAGCCAACGCTTTGTGACACTTGAAGATGTAATGGCTGGTCACCTAGACAAACTATTCCCAGGTATGAAGGTTATGCAATGCCATGCATTTCGAGTAACCCGAAATGAAGAACTCGAAGTTGAAGAAGATGATGCAGAGAATCTGTTACAGGCACTTGAGCGCGAGCTCATGCGCAGACGCTTTGGTCCAGCCGTTCGACTTGAAGTAGAGAATTCAATAGATCCACACGTACTAGATCTGATTGTTGGCGAATTGGGTGTGGAGCAAAATGAAGTTTTCCGATTGTCAGGACTGCTTGATCACCAATCACTTTTTGAATTGATGAAACTTAATCGTGAGGACCTAAAGGCACCAGTATTCATCGCCCGCACCAGCACTGCTATTGCTGAAGTTGAAAGTTCTACAGCACCAGACATCCTTGACGTCATGCGTCATCGCGACATCTTGCTACATCACCCGTATGACTCATTTTCAACTAGTATGCAGATGTTTTTGGAGCAAGCATCAAATGATCCAAATGTTTTGGCGATCAAGCAAACTTTGTATCGGACTTCGGGTGACTCCCCGATTGTTGATGCCTTAATCAATGCTGCAGAACTTGGTAAGCAAGTTTTGGCAGTTGTCGAAATCAAGGCTCGCTTTGACGAACAAAACAACATTGACTGGGCGCGAAAGTTAGAAGAATCTGGCGTCCATGTTGTCTATGGAATTGTCGGCCTAAAAACTCATGCAAAACTTTGCATGGTAGTTCGCAATGATGGCGGCAAGTTAAATAGGTATGTACACATAGGAACTGGAAACTACAATCCACGAACTGCCAGAATCTATGAAGATTACGGTCTCCTGTCTACTGATCCAAAAATTGGTGACGACGTCGCGAGTTTGTTCAACCACTTAAGTGGTTATGGGGTTCAGGGCGATTACAACCGGTTAATTGTCGCGCCTAAGGGACTTCGATCCGGTTTGATTTCACGGATTGAACGTGAAATTGATCATGTAAAGAATGGAAAACCGGGTCACATCCGATTCAAGTGCAACTCAATCGTGGATGAGACGATAATCGATGCGCTTTACCGCGCATCGCAAGCTGGAGTGAAGGTCGACATTCTGGTGCGAGGTATCTGTTCGATTCGCCCAGGCGTGCCTGGCTATTCTGACAACATTCGGGTTCGTAGCGTCTTGGGTCGATTCCTCGAGCACAGCCGAGTTTATGATTTCTCAAATGGCGGCGAAGGTGAGACCTGGATCGGCTCAGCTGACCTTATGCACAGAAATCTTGACCGCCGAGTCGAAGTCTTGGTCCGAATGAATGCAGAAAATGCTAAGGCGATCACGCAAGTTGTGGATCTGGGCATGTCAGATAGCACTGCGTCCTGGCACTTACTTCCCGATGGTGAATGGGTTCGTAAACACTTAGACGAATCAGGTGAGCCACTTGTTGATTATCAGGAGTTATTGATAGCTAATCATCCAGTAGCAAAATCAGCTGCTGATGTGCCAACTCCAAGGCGAATCGACACCCTACTAAACAAGGTTGGACTCTTTGGCGGCAACTGACAAAATCGTTGCCGCCGGCGCAGTTGTAACTAGAACTGGACCGCAAGGCAAAGAGTTCTTGCTTGTGCACAGAGATTACCGTGAGGATTGGACATTTCCGAAAGGAAAAGTTGAATCCGGCGAGCACATTGTTGGTGCTGCCGTGCGGGAAGTTAGAGAAGAAACTGGGTTTGCGATTGAACTAGGTATGCCTCTCCCAACACAAACTTACAAAATTGACGAACGCACTAAGGATTCCCATTACTGGTCCGCGAAATTACTTTCTGGAACTTTCCTTCCAAATGACGAAGTAGATGAAATTGCCTGGTTGACTTTCGATGAGGCAGCCAAGAGGCTCACATACGAACATGATGTTGACGTACTCGAAGCTGCAAACGTGGCTAAAGAAACCACGCCAATGATTGTGCTTCGTCATACTCAGGCCATGAAGCGCGCGGAGTGGGCTAGCGATGTCGAGAACATTGATGAGCCCGATGCCTACCGTCCACTGACATCGGTTGGCAGAATTCAAGCAAGTGTGTTGGTTACGGTACTTGCCGCCTATGGGATTTCTAAATTACATTCGTCAGACTCAGTTCGATGCCGAGATACCGTTGGGCCATACGCATCGGCTAGAAGTTTGTCGATCGAACTGGAGCCTTCATTGAGTGAGGAGCAGCACATTCAATTTCCAGAAAACGCAATTGAATGTGCCAGCAAACTTGCAGAAATCGAAAGTGCATTCGTTCTGTGTACCCATCGCCCAGTTATGCCTACCGTAATGGAAGTGCTGGAAAGAAAGTTTGAATTGAATGCCGAGAAAGAAACGGCATTTGATCCAGCACTAACACCAGGTTCAATGGTGGTATACCACCGAGATTCTTCAGATCTAACAAAAATCATTTCGGTTGAACGCCACATTCATTAAATAGGCATTACTGCTAGGGTCTAAAGCAGATCAAAATTTCCAAATCAGGCCAATTTTTCAGAAAGCTTAAATTTCAGGTTTCCTTACAAATGACTAAACATAAAAAATCCCATGAGAAGAATGCCAAGTTGGGATACTCCCTTTACTTGGCGGCTGCTACTTGTTGGGCTTTGAATGGCACGGTATCCAAAGTAGTTTTACTTGAGATTGGCGATCCATTACGCGTCTCACAATTCCGTGGAACTGGTACCGCAATAATTTTGACGATATTTGTGGCACTTACTAATCGGAAAGCGTTTCGAATCAAACCAAAAGAAGCTTTGCTGCTAGCCGGTTATGGAATCATTGGCGTCGCTATGTGCCAGTGGTTCTATTTTGAATCAATTTCTCGAATGCCAATTACCATAAGCTTGCTAATTGAATTTATGGCACCAATTTTTGTAGTACTTTATGCCCGCTTTGTAATGCACGTATCCGTAAGAAACACCGTCTGGCTTGGACTTGCATTAGCTGTTCTGGGGTTGGCTCTAGTGGCTCAAGTATGGAATGGCTTCACACTCAACAAAATTGGTGTACTTTTCGCATTAGCTTCTATGACCACTTTGGTGTTTATGTACTTGCTTGGGGATAAAGCCAGTCAAGGTCGTGACCCTGTCTCATTATTGATGTGGGCATTCATTTTCGCCTCTATCTTCTTTGCAGTGCTTCGTCCTTGGGGCAGCTTCCCTTGGGATTCATTGCAAGCCCAGGTCACACCATTTGAAGGTGGCACAGATGTTTACCAAATCTGGCCATTCTTTGTTTTCATGGTTCTAATTGGAACTTTGGTGCCATACGTATTAGTCATCAATTCAATTCGTCACATTGGTGGACCTGGCGCCAGCATCATGGGAATGACTGAACCGCCAATTGCCGCAATTGCCGCCTGGATTGTGCTCGGTGAAATCTTTGTTCTGGTTCAGATACTTGGTGGCGTAATCATGTTGATAGGTATCATCGTGGCACAACGAGCGAGAGAGCAACAGGCACATGAGCCATTACCTGAATATGAGGAAGTTAAATAGCTTTCTTTGGACTGAGTCGTTCTACCAAGCCAAATGAGATCGCGACACTTTGACCAATTAAAAGTGCGAACAACAAAGTTCCGACACCAACTACTCCGCCAAGCAGCCAGCCAATTACCACCACGGTAACTTCAATGGCAGTCCGAGCAGAGCCAACGCTAACTCCGGTACGAGCGTGTAATCCAGTCATCAATCCGTCGCGGGTACCAGGCCCTACGTTGCATGTTATGTATAGCCCACTTCCAGCTCCTACTAACAATATTCCCAACAACACTTGACTGATTTGAAGTCCAAGTTCTTCTGGATTTGGAAAAACTTCTATCATTACTTGCAGCGAGGTGGCAATCACAACAATATTTACTAGTGTTCCTAATCCTGGCCTTTGTCGCAACGGAATCCAGAGCAACAAGACGAATGCCGATATCCAAAAATATGCCCATCCGATTGAAACATCTGCCTGATTAGAAACTCCTGCGGCAAGTACCGTCCATGGCGATTGTCCTAATCCTGAGGCCACCAAAGCTGCTTCACCCGATCCAAATAGCCAAAGCCCAATGACTAGAACTAAGAAAGTCTTTGGGTTTACTTTCCAGTTTGATTCCCCGGCTGACCATGAAGTTTTTGGGATACCACGTGAGGGCCTAAGCCAGTTAACTAAATCCATCAAGACAATGTTTTCTCTTGGGTTTCACGTGCTTGTTTAGCCGGCTTAAAAACGCGGGCCACAATGCCAAAGCAAATGGCTACTACTTCACCAATTAGCAAAGTTACTAATACTGTTCCAAGTCCTACCGAACCACCAAGCAACCAACCACTAATCAACAAAACCGCTTCAATGCCAAATCGCACTCTTCCGATAGCCGCACCTGTAAGAAAATGCAAACCAGTCATTAACCCATCTCGAGGACCAGGTCCTAAATTACTCGGAATGTAAAATGCGCTTCCCAATCCAATTACTAAAATACCCACCAGTACCTGAATGACCGAAAGGCCAAAGCTATCTGGCTGTGGCATTAATGGTGACATGACATCAATTGCGACTGAAACCAAAATTATATTGAATATCGTTCCAATTCCAAGCTTTATCTTTAATGGAATCCACAGAAACATAACTCCAACTGAAATGTAAAAACTAGTCCACCCGATTGAATCTCCAGTTAAGTTTTGAATTCCCTGCGCTAAAACCGTCCCTGGAGTCTGGCCAATATCTGCTGTAATGAGTAAAGCTTCCCCCGTTCCATAAAGCCAATTCCCGATCAGCATAAATGCAAAGGAATTGGGACGTGCCTTCCACATTGACTTAGTGGAACTGTAAGAAGTGAGCGGTACAGTTCTCGACGGTTTAAGCCAATCAATAACTTTCGGCATTTGCTAAACGATGTTCTTTTCTGGACGAAGTTCCCCGCCTGAAGAGAACCGATCGTTGCTCAACGGAGTGATATCAACGAATGGTTCCTTGCCTAGGTACATGTCACGCAAGATTTCACCAATTGCCGGACCTTGCAGGAAGCCATGGCCACTGAACCCAGTTGCGTATAAGAATCGTGATACGCCTTCCCATTCGCCCATGATTGCGTTGTGATCTGGAGCTACGTCGTAGAAGCCAGCCCAGCCGCTTGCAGCACCGAGTTCAAGTAGGCGAGGTGCACGGACGTCAGCTAATTCACCAATTTTTTCCAAGAAGTTTGGATCCCGGCGAATGTCCCACGAGTAATCAACCGTTTTGTCAGAGAAACCCATCAGCATTGCATTACCTTCGCGGTGCCAATAAAGCGAAGTTGAGTAATCAATAGTGAATGGCATGTCTTTTGGTACATCATCAAAATCTGCAGTCAATGGCTCGGTGATCAAAAGTTCACGACGCAAAGGCTGAACAGGAATTTCCAAACCAACCATGGCACCAATCGTTGGCGACCAAGCACCAGCACAGTTGATTACGGTTTTAGTTTTAACTTTTCCTGCCGAAGTTGTGACGCTGACAATCTGGCCATCGACAACTTCAATGTCGGTTGCTTCGGTATGAGTCATCACCGTGGCACCATGCTTGCGTGCACCTGATGCATAACCAAGCACAACAGATTCTGGTGTGCAGTAACCATCATTTGGAGTAAAGGAGGCAGCAAGAATGCCGTCAATCTCAAGAATTGGGCTCAGCTCTTTAGCTTCTTCTGGAGTCAGCATTCGAGACTCCACGCCAGCAGCAATGTGCAGCGCAGTTGATTTCTCAAATAGTGCAACGTCCTCTGGAGTTGAAAGCGCAAACATGTAGCCCGGACGATGTAGATCGATTTCTTGGCCTGGGCGATTTGGAAAATCTGCCAACAGATCAAGTGAGCGAGCACCCATTGCAATGTTTAGTTCATCTGAAAAGTTCGCGCGAACTCCACCAGCAGCTTTTGATGTCGAGCCGCTGGCTAGGTCATTCTTTTCAACAAGTAGCACGCTAACGCCAGCTTCAGCTAGGTGAAAGGCAGCGGAGGCGCCCATGACGCCGCCGCCGACAACAACAACATCTACTTCTTCTGGAAGATTGGACATTTATCGAATCCTTAAATCTTGAAGTCTGGATTGTGAGGCACTTCTTCGTTGTCCATTTGGGCTTTTTGAAGCTTGCCGGACCAATCCCAGTTAAGTGACTGCCAACGAGTGAACACGTCAAGAACCCAGATACCGGACTGGCGTGAGCCGTTACCACTCTTGCCATTTCCACCAAATGGTAGGTGGGCTTCCGCGCCGGATGTTGAGTTATTGATGGAAAGCATGCCAGCTGAAATTCCCTCCCGGAATGTCCAAACTGTCTTTGGATCACTGGTGTAAATCGCAGCGGATAGACCGAAGCCGTGATCGTTACCAAGTTCGATAGCTTCTTCAATTGTTGAGAAGCGACCAACGGTTACAAGTGGTCCGAAAGTTTCAGTGTTGTAAAGCGCATCTTCTTTTTTGATTCCAGCAACAATTGTTGGGTGCGCAAACACGCCAGCATCTGGATCGCCAACGAAACCTTCGCGTGGATTGTCCTTGGTGATTCGACCAATTCCAGTTGAGCCATGCACAGTGTGATGAGGCTGAATCAACTTTAGATTCTCTTCATGAGTTGCAAGATACTTCTCGCCAATCATTGGCCCAAACAAAACGTCTTCCATCGGGTCACCAACTTTTGAGCCTGCAACCTTGTCGGCATACATCTTTAGGAACTTGTCGTAAACCGAATCATGGATCCACAAAGTTCCAAGTGAAGTACAGCGCTGACCTGCGGTACCAAATCCTGCAAACAATGCGCCATCAAGAGCTAACTCAAGATCTGCATCCGGCATGATGATCATTGGATTCTTGCCGCCAAGTTCTAGGCAAGCACTCTGAATGTATTCGCCAACTTTTGCACCGATTAAGCGACCAACTTCAGTTGAACCAGTGAAGCCAACCTTGTTGATTGTTCCTTCGTCAAGACCCTTGACCATGCCTTCAAAGGTTTCTTTACCTTCGGCAACGACTGTGATCAGAACATCATTAGGCACGCCTGCCGCATGGAAGATCGCAGTCATAGCCTCGGCAACTGCAGGTGTGTATTCCGAAGGCTTCCAAACAACTGAGTTACCCGTTAACAGTGCTGGAATGATGTACCAAGATGGCACAGCAGCTGGGAAGTTTCCAGCGGTGATGATCAGCGCAGTGCCAACCGGCATACGGAAAGTGAACAAGTTCTTGTTTGGCATTTCACTTGGAACAGTTTGACCGTATAGCCGGCGACCTTCACCAAGGAAGAAGTCGCAGGTGTCGATTACTTCTTGGACATCGCCAAGTGCCTCACGGTAAACCTTGCCCATTTCGCGGGTTACCAGCTTGGAAAGGGCTTCCTTGTTGTTCTCGAACAACCGACCAGCATTTGCAATTACTCGCCCACGAGCCGGCGCTGGCATTTTGGCCCAAGCCTTTTGCGCAGCCTTGGCACGGCGCGCAGCATCAGCGATGTCATCGGCAGTTGCCAGTTTGGTCTCGACGACTACGTCGCTCAAGTTGGTTGGATTTAGAGATTTGAAGGTGGACACCCAGGGCCTCTTTCATTGACGATAAAGTGATTTACATGTCTAACAATGCCAGTTCGAACCAGCAAACAGTAGCCGGGGTAATCCTGGATTTACTCTGGGAAGCAGGGGTTAAAACAACTTTTGGTATCCCTGGAGTCCACAACCTGGCATTCTGGGACGCACTTGGTCCAAATCGCCCTGCGATTGTTGGAGTTCGTCATGAGCAGACAACCGCATATGCCGCTGACGGTGTCGCGCGAACCACAGGATCCCTTGGAGTGGCATTAACTACTACTGGCCCAGGCGCTGCAAATACCCTTGGTGCTTTTGGTGAAGCAGCCATAAGTGGCTCCCCAGTATTTGTGATTTCTTCCGAGGCACCAATCGGCAAGCGCTCAAGAGATGGCGCTAGAGGATTACTGCACGAGATGGATGATCAGGCAGCAATGTTCGCTCCTCTGGCTAAAAAACTTGCTGGAGTATCGATGGCCGTAAGTGTTTCCGACGGCGTGACGGCTGTTGACGTAGCAGCCGAGATGATTCGTGACTTACTTCGCGCACCGGTTGGTGCTGGTTACCTAGGAATTCCGGCAGATGTATTGGCCCAGCAATTCACTGGTGAAAAGCCAAAACTTGAAATTGGTCAAGAAATAATTGCCATTGACATCGCATCTGCTGTTGCAGCGCTTGCTGATGCCAAAAAAATTGTCATCTGGGCTGGCGGCGGCGCAGTTGACTCAACAGATTCAATTTCCGCACTTGCTGCACATTGGAATGCTCCGATTCTCACCTCGTTTGCAGGTCGTGGAATCGCCGCAGATTCGACATTAACTTTGGTGGCACCGATTCACGAACCTGAAACTGAAGCAGTGTTGGCTGATGCTGATGCGCTGGTTGTGTTTGGTAGCCAACTTGATGGCATGAATACCAAGAACTGGGCGATTGCTTGGCCAAAGACCATTGTGTTAGTTGATGTTGAACCAACTAAAACTATGCGCAATGTTGATCCGACAGCAGTTGTGTTAAACAACAACATCAACGGCGTTGCTGCCGCATTAGTTGCTGGAACTTCCGCACTCGAATCTTGGGTTGATGTTTCTTCCATTAACAAGAATGTGCGCGATCGCCTTCGAGTTGGCGAAAAATCAAAGCGCGGCATCGCACTTGTTGAAGCTATCGAAAAACATTGGCCCGCTGATGGCACGATTGTTTGCGACATGTCTGTCTGTGGTTATTGGACTGGCGTATACGCAGTGCAGCCACGTTCCCGTCGCATTGTTTACCCGGTCGGTTGGGGAACTTTAGGTTTTGGACTACCCGCTGCAATTGGTCCAGCAGCTAACGGCAGTCGCACGCTCGCAGTATGTGGTGATGGCGGTGTTGCTTTCGCACTTGGTGAACTTGCAACTATCGTGCAAGAAAACTTGCCTTACACATTGTTAATCGTCGATGACGGTGGCTACGGAATGCTTCGCTATGACCAGCAAGTTATGGGTCATCCGGAACGCGGCGTGGATTTGGTATCTCCAGATTGGGCAATCTTGGCGCAATCCTTTGGGCTTTCGTTCACTGAAACCACAATCGAAGATTTAGGTGACGCGCTGGATCTAAAGCAACCAGGAATCATTTTGATTCGGGAAACTTTGTATCCACCAAAGAGCACAAGTCCACGTTGGGGCGAAAAATAATTAACTTTTGAAATAGGCAACGTTTCTATGCTTGATCGCATGGATAAGAACTATCTTGTTCTGTTCGTCAACACTCAGAATTACTCGGTATTGACCACGGCGTGCGCTGCACATCCCATCAAACGGTGACTTTAAGGTTTTACTAACTCGCAATGGATCTTGAGTCAGAGTGGCCGTTGCAAATTCCAAGATGGCAAAAGCTACTTTTTCGGGTAACTCATCGAAGTTTCGTAATGCTGCGGGGGTCCAGGCAATTTCATACCCGGTCATCTATTTAGCTCGGTTCGAAATTCGTTCTCGCAACTGATCAGCAGTCAAGACCACGGCTAATGATTCCTCGAGTTTGGATTTAAAAATGTCTTCAACAAGAGATGGGTCGGAAAGAATTTCAAGAGTTTCAACCATTGATTCATATTCCTCAACACTGATTACGACAGCCGCCGGACGACCATGTTTTGTAATCACAGTGTGCG
>Ga0214917_10000101_pt1 | contig 95041 bp, 116 predicted proteins | sample LL_1208_BB_MetaG_FD_177983 | JGI IMG/M metagenome (GOLD analysis project Ga0214917, IMG submission 177983) | Freshwater microbial communities from Lake Lanier, Atlanta, Georgia, United States - LL_1208_BB | ecosystem: Environmental > Aquatic > Freshwater > Lake | place: USA: Georgia... | reverse complement strand
GATATTTCATCCGAACGATATTCAGATGGTGGTGTACCATAAAGATTTGCATAATTAATTGTGAATCCACTACAAATCACATCATCAATTTGTAATTCCTTACCAGCACCATAATGCTTGCAAGTCATAGCGTTTAATTTCTCTTCAGTAACTTTTGTAAATGTTTTTTCCATAATTTATTTTTCTAAATCTTCAATTTGTTTTTCGGGTACACTTGTTACTTGTTTGTTGTCATTGGGTTCATCTGCTGTACCTGTATATTCATGTACTTGACGGTCCATCTTTTTTATTTGACAATATAAATTATAAAACGATAAAAATATTAGTACTGCCGTCCCAGCTAGTACTAATCCTAATACAAGATTACTCATTTTTTTTATTTTAGATTTGGTCTGTTTCTTCATAATACTCGTTAAGCCAAATAGTTGCCAACCGAATAGCGTCTGCCCTCGGTAAATATCCAGCTTCGAAGCTATATCCGTATGTTAGTTGTCTATCAAAAGCAAACTCGACATCGGGCCATTCCGTATATGCTTCTTCTGATTCACATATAACTATACTAGCCGTCGTGCCGCGTGATCGAAAATAATACCATTTACCGTCCTTGGTAAATCCATCGGCTTGTACAGGACATAGTCCATGAGGTTGAACGTTATATGGATTGAACCCTGTAACACGTTCCCACCATGAAGTTATTTTTTTTAGGATACGTTTACGAAACCAATAAAACTTAGTCCCACCAAGTGTCCATGTTTCGTCCAATAAACTCATACGCTGCGATTTTGTCTTTAATGTATTTTTTCCTAACATCTTTGAGTGTTTTACGGAACTCTTCCTTGTACTGTTTTTCATCTTCCTCTGTAATTACTTTTTCGGTTTTTGATTTTAATTCATAACTAAGTACTTTACCATCTTTTGTATGTTGGTAGGGTATGTGTTCAAATGTTGTTTTGCCCCATTTTTGTTCAAGTTGTTCCATAGCCGGGTCTTCATAAAATTCCCAGCTGTCTCGAGTCATATGGAGACGATCAATTGCTTCTTGAATCTGAGCAGCAACTTGCGAGGCTTCGGCAATATGTGTATCATCAGACAAAAAGAAATCACGAGTATGCTCAAGTTTCTTGATTAGAATTTCACTGATGAAATGATGATCATAATCTTTATCTTTCCAGATAATAGGCAACCATCGCCATACATTTTTAATTCGATATACGAATTGGCGCACTGGATAAAAATAGTAACGGAATAAAAGTATCATAAATTTATATTATTTTATTAAACTATCCATCTACGACGATGCCACATTGGGTCGCTTCCACGAACAGCGTATTTGTTTTTGATAGGTTTACCTGTATTATAAGCGCCCAATACTTTAGTCCAGTCATGATATTTATCGTACAGGTATCTCAATATCTTCATACTTAGCCATACATTAAGCTCAATACTATCTTTAAGTTCTTGTCGGCCGACTTCAAATCCGGCAAACCATGTAGCATATTGTGGCATGATCTGCATCGGTCCTACTGCGCCTGCTCGCGAGACTACATTATGCTTATATGCAGAATCTAACGGACCACGATAATCACTTTCTAAAGCTGCGACATTAAATGCTAGCCATAATGGAATATCGAATGTATCAGCATATTGTATAATAGATTCAAACATTCGTTCAGATGGAATACATTTCTTCGGCTCCGTTTCTACATAGAACGCAGTGATGACTATATAAGCCAGTACTGCACTAAAAATTGTTAAAAGTGTTTTCATATGTTTATTTTTAAAAGAAGTAGGCATTCTTTGACGGTTAATGTTTATTATCCTTTAATTACTTGTTTAGCACCGGTTGTGCTTAATACTTTATCTATACGTGAATCCGTATACGAACGAGCCTCGGCTATCTCATTATAAATTCGTTCATACTCACGAGATGCGTTAGCATCATCTTCCTCTATTCGTCTATTAACCTCTGCACTTTCTCGGTCTATGCGATCGTGTAGTTTAGCATGGTATTCATCTATTCGTTGATGAATCCAGCTACTTCGTTGATCCATATCACGATGCATTTCAATGAATCTTTCGTTAAGTTCACGAGATTGTGTTTCCAATTGACGATTTATGTCATTAAGACTTTGTTGTTGTTTGTTAATCTTAACTATACCCCAAACCAATACGCTTACAATCGCTGCAGCGATGATCGAGAGCATACCTAAAACAAAATACATTGTTTCCATAATTTTATCCTTTTTGAAATGTCAAAGAACGCCTACATATTAGTTGCGGGGGTAGGAGTCGAACCTACGTCATTTGGCTTATGAGACCAAGCTGGAACCACCTCCAGTCCACCCCGCCATATAAAAAAAGTACCCAGGGCCGGACTCGAACCGGCACAGCCATTTCTGTCCGAGGGATTTTAAGTCCCTTGCGTCTACCTATTTCGCCACCTGGGCATATACAGTAAGTAACCATTATTTTGTCGTTAATAGGTCGCGACTCCTAATTAGTCAGCTCTCGGTCCAAAACGGTATTCGAGCCCCAACCGTTCCTAGATTCGGCATACGTTCCAAACCTTTGGTTTATACTTACTATATACTTAAGTATAAGTACGTTTTTGCATAAATCCTAGAAAAAAGTTAAAAAAGTTGTAACTCATTGATTTTCAACATGTTAACTTTTTAGGGCGCCCTTTAATATTATGCGATGTTAAATAAGTACAATTATAACATAATAATTGTAAATTACTTAAATTAAAATTAGATTTATTTCCATCAATAAAATCTAATAATAAAGGTACGCTATAATCATATACACGTCGTTCTTGGAATCCGCATAGATTACATTTCTCTTCCATAAAGCCATGATGAATTAATCTATGTTTGAGTCTGTATATAGAATAATTTGGTTTAAGGCCGTCAAATATATCGTTTAATGTTGATATAACACGTGTATTGACCTTAGGTGTTTTGATAATACCTTTACCGGAAACATTCTTATGGAGTTCAAATAACGTTCTCCCAGTAGCCGAATCTCGGTATTGTTTTGCATATTTACGATAAGTTTCGTATGAAACATTCATGAATCGAGCAGCAGCCTGATTAGATTTGGTATTCATCATAGCATATCTAATTTCAGACTCTGATAAATTAAATGATTTACGTCCGTTTCCTTTACCGAATGGCATATTAATCTACGATAACTTCTGCGCCGTTTTCATTATCTTCGTATACAGCGACATATACACAATCAAAATATTCTACTAATTCCTTAGCTAACATTTCACATGACATAGGTCCAAAATAATGACATCGATGTTCTTCTGTGAAATACTTAAGATGCAAATAGTCTTGCACGTCTCGTTTGAACCTAATGAATTCTACATCACGATCATCATGATTAACACGTTTCTTTAATTGAAAATGAAATATATGTCTATGAAGATCAGATAAAAATCCTACATCCGGGAACACGCGTTTGGCATTTGGCCAGTTATGCATTCCTTCTACTTGTAAATTTACTATAATATTTGTAATCATACTTTAATATATAAACTTTATATGTAACTTCAAAATTATTGTACCGAGACATGTAATCCATGTTTAACTAGTTGCGAATACAGATAAATAGATTCATCGAATCGACCGTAAAATATTTGACACTTACCAGCAGTATGTGTAATCATTGCAATAGATTCTGCACGTAATGGATTGCAATGTGGCAGTACATGTGTCAAGATAGTGATGACATTGGTAAATGAATTGACCGAATCATCATGTAAAAATATTTTTATCTTACGTGTTCTAGATTTAGACATAACTATTAACTAATACTTCTAATGCATTATCGAGTTCAGCATCTCCTATAACCTTTAATTGCCGTACGGTTTTACCAGTACTATATTCGAGTACTGATAATTCATAAACGGCGTACGGATCATCATTTTCATATTCTAAAACATCAACTTGCTTTGCTCGTATCTCGTATTTCATCGGCTATCTTTTGTAAATGTATACATTTTTCAAAGTCATCGCGGTCTGCAAAATAACTTGTAATGGTATCTAGCAATTCAAGCTTATCTGTAGTTGACATATGCTTCGGCCAGTACTGTTTTCCTGAGGTGATAATCTCGTAAATTTCTTCTATAGTTAGATCTATATAATTGTCCATATTCACTTCTTAAATATAAGTAATTTGGAATACGAATCCAAATTTATTTTCCTTTTCTCCAGCCGCCGCCTGCCTTTTTATACATTTTAGCGGCCCATGCATTAGCATATGCCGATGGATATACGTCAAATTTCTTTTTGGCTTGTGATTTATAGTAAGACCATTTCTCTGGGTTAGTGGGAATATTACGTTCAACAAATAAATTGATGCGTTCAGCTATACGTTCCATGTCACCAAAATCTTCTTGACCATCTTCGAATTCAAATCCAAATTTCTTGTAAAATTTAACTAGCTGTGACCTAGATAATCTTCCCGTACCTGTACCGAACGGATGTGGATCTAATGCAATAGTAACTTTATATTTGTCAGCGATATCTACAATTTTCTGCATTATTCGAGTTGCATTACCTTGTCCGCGCTCAATTGAATACAAACTAGAAAACCATAAACGTTTGTCCCAATTCGAAACTTCGATTATAACCGAATTATCTATTACTATTTCTTTAGGGTTGATTGGATTGCGTATACCTAATGCTTCTATTTCTCGTATAGCTTTATCGATATTACCTGGATTACTAGGAGTATATTCTCTTATGGCTTGATAGCCGGATCCATATGGAGATGATTTTCCTGTATCTTTAAATGTTTTGGGATCTAAATTCTCTTTTTTTACTTTTGGTAAAGTTACTACATATCTACCATCACTAAATATATTTATTTTTGCGCCCGGTATCTGTTTTGCAATATATGCTTTATATAAGTTTGCCCGGCGCATATCACCCATATCTGCTTTTGATGGTGTAAAACTTATTTCTGTAACATTTGGTGTTTTGGACAAATACTCTTTAGTTGCTGCTACCACAGTAGCCATTATTCTGAATTGTTCGTTCCTATTTGTATCAGTGTTATAAGTACCTTGAGTAGTCCTAAAAGCTACTACTAATCGAACGTTTTTACTATTGCGTAGCGGTTTGACCTGAGCTATTGCTATTTGATATTCTAGATTTGAGTCAGTTTTAAACTTGTACTGTATCTCTGAAAATTCAGGATCAGTTTCCTCAAAATCTACTTTATATTTGTATGGCCTCGCTGATGCTTCGCCGATTTCATTTATACCTGTTTTCACTTTTATTGGTTTTTGACCTTTTGATTGTTCTCCACCCTTTACGGCATCACCACCTTTGCGTTGTGCAGCTCTTTTACGTTTAACAAATGCGGCTCGACCAGCTTTTCCTAACTTACGCGCCTTTTCTTTGCTTAGACAAGCTGCATATGCATCGCCTTCATCAGCATCACCACATTTACCAACTCGATCACCTTTGCTATTGTAACGATCCCATCCGCCTCCGCCTACTCCACCTTTACCACCTTTACCAAACCAGGCGCGGAGATCTTCTAGAATCATTTCTGTTTCTATTAATGTCTGTTGCAATGATTCGCTAGTCTCTGCCATATGAAGTGCTGATAAGTAACGTTTCAACGCGGCTTTAGTGCCTGTAGTACATCCTACTTGCTTTCCACCATCCTTTTTATAGACGCAGTATTTATTGCCTTGTTTTTTATATGTATACGGCATGTTACTTGTTGGTTATTTTTTTGAATAGAGTTACTAAATCCGTATTAATATCACCAATTGTGTATCTATCAAAAGTATTATTCCAATCATCTCCAGTAGCAACCCATCTGCTTAATGTTTGTATAGACATTCCTGTATGTTCTACTAAATTCATATTGTATTGCTTTTTAAACCACTGAAGTTTATGTACCCCAGAGGAATCAATATAATAATCTTTAATTTTTAATGCTATATGAACGCATGTAAACCCATACTGGTTAAACTCACCTAAACTTTTGTACTCGTTTATTCCTCCACGTGGTAACGGACGTGATGAAGGAAAATCAAAGCATACGATGTCCGGAGTGACAGATAGATATTTGCGTAGATTGTAATAAAGTAGTTTTGCAAATATCCCACATCCGCCGTAGTTAATTTCACTGTGAGGTGTTTGTGGTGTTATAGGATCTCTGTATTCATCTGCATACTTCGTGTGTATTACACGTAGTCCGGTATTCAGACCTTTTTCCTGTGTACCAGTCATTGCGCCAGACCTAGATGACTCTTGTATTATTTTAATTAGCTTTATCATACATTACTTTTTGTTTTCATGTTAGGCCTACCAAATTTATAGCATTATATCAACGTATATTTAACATTATCACCGTTAGGTTCTACTACCAAGATGCCATTATTTGCATAAACAATCAATTTTTTTGTTTTGTTTTGTTTAGGCTCGTTCCAATATTCTACATCGGGAGCTATTAGTTCTTCAGTAACCGTACTATCTTTACTAAGTCGTATGCCGTTATGTACCGACAATAATTCTGAAAAACTACAAACTTCCAGATAGTCTAACAATGAATAGTTTTCTTCTGGATTTGCATCTGCCTGATCAGAATACAATGGAGCATTGGTTCGGGTACGTTCAATTGAAACTACAAATCCTAATTCATCTATATTGATATTGGCATACATGATACTCAATGAATCATTAAAGACGCTAAGTCCTTTGGTAAGTTTAATTAATTTGGATAATTGTGGTGGTATGTTCGAATGAAATACTACTATAGATCCTATATCTTTTAATATTGATTTGTCTTGTACTTCACGTGCCGATATTGGTAATACTAATACTTTATCGCCTGATTGCGTTCCGCTACTAACGGAATAATTAATTGTGGCCGCACCTAATCGTCCCTTATTAAACAAATGATGCATCCACATCTTGAGGCTTCCTGAGTATAAAATAGTATCACTTTCTAACACTCCGTACATGTACAACAGTGTATCATATAAAAATGCACCGTACTTTTTACCTTTATATTCATCAGTGACCATACTCCAGTGCACTACTTGCGAATCTATACCAAACAATGTCTTCATACTGTATTCGCCAGTACTAGCATTTGTTTCAATCTTCCCGACATACATCGTACGTAGATTAGGAGCCGCTAAATTAAATAATACATGATTTATACGATCATCATATTTATACCTACAAATATACAACGATCCTTGACTATCAACTGCTGCATCTTTTATGAAAGCTCGTACTTTGGCATGTGTAGGATCATACGAACGATCCACATCATCATCCCAGCCCGTGCCCATATTGGTCCAATCTCGGCTATATGCTATCTCCATAGTTTTATTAAATCCTGGCCATTCACGTGATAACTGTCTCAGTGCACTCCATGATGTATCAGTGCTCGCATCACCAGACATTAAAGTAATTTCTGAAAGTATCTCCTTAACAATTGTTTTTAGTTTCATATAGCACTTTATTTTTATTTAGCAATTATTGATCTAATTCTAGCGTCTGGATATTGTTTTGATAGTGATCGTACTGCCGCTACATTAGCAGGCGAATCGTCTATAAAAAATACGTCTGTATATCCTTTGTCTAAGTGATCGGCAATCCATCCAGACTTTGCTTGAGGATTTCCAGTACCTAACGCAACTACATACGGCTGTATACCATGTTCCATTTTAAAATAATGACGTATAGGAAATGCTAACGCCCGGGCCGTTAATATAGTAACTTTGTTTGTAGGATTTCGCATAGCCAATTTCATTAGTCGTACATTGTCTTTGATAATTTTCGGATTACGTAACATACGATTAAAATCAGAATAATCAAATTGATCTCCAGACTCTGGACGATACACTGCATAGTCTGCGGGTGTCATTTGTATTCTACTTCCGTCTTGCTTGTTAACATAGACAAATGCTTCTGAATGTACTAATGTATCATCAAAATCAAAGACGAAAAGTCTCTTACCGCGTGCTTCGTGTAGTTTCATAGTCTGTGTTACGTGAGAGCAGTAAATAACATCCAAAGCATAATGCCGAGAGGCCATAGAACACGGCGTCCGTAATCCAATATGAACCCGTCCAGTCCATGATGAGCGCAAATAATGCGTCGAAACCGAATGGATTGAAAAACATCGCGAGCATTAATGCCGTTGTTGTCCACCATTTTCGTTTTGTATTGCTGCGTTTTACTATCACTGTCCATTAATATGTAGATTTGTTAATACTACGTTCTAAACGTTCTTCAGCTGCTTGATAGCATATTAATTTAAAAAATGCGTTAACATATCGTTCGCGGTCGTTTTTGTATTTGAGATAATAGGAATGTTCCCAAACATCTAAACCTAATAATATATCGCCTGATATACGTACTATATCCATATATGGATTATCTTGATTAGCAGTAGTAGCGATATTTAACATACCGTTGTTATACATTAGCCATACCCAACCAGAACCAAACAAGTCTAGTGCCGCTTGCGTAAACGCCTCTTGAAACTTATCAACAGATTTCCATTGCTTTTCAATTAACGTTTTAAGTTGTCCGTCTTGTATCTTACCTTTATGTTCTGGATTGAGGTTATTAAAAAATAACGTATGATTGTAATATCCGCCGCCGTTGTTACGAACCGTAGCACTATATTGACTAACTGATGATAACATTGGCCGTATATCGAGTTCATCATGATTAACTACTATCGGTATACGTTCGTCCTTTACGGCCTTGTTTAGTTTTTCTATGTAGCCTTTGTAATGTTTATTGTAATGCGTACGCATAGTCTCGGCATCAAAATGTGGCTCATAGTCATCAAACTTGAATCCTAGTTTTATTGGCTCAAACTGCGGCTGTGCCGATTCGGTTATTATGTCACGTAAACGAATCATTAATCTTCATCCTCTTCTTCGTAATCTTCATCTTCTTCTTCGTAGTCGACATAGTCATCATCATCATCTAGTCCGTCTGCCATGGTCACGTCCCAGTCATCCATCTCATCACTCATATCATCATAATCTTCTTCTTCGTAATCCATAGGTTCTAATTGGTCTATGGTCTTTGTTAAAATATCACCTGGAGCATATGTGTCGCCCGAATTAGTTACGACGTATTTAGCTACTACGCCCATATCATCTGGCAGCGCTGTTACGCTTTGTACAATGCCTGTCGATCCGTAATGTTGACAACTTGTATTAGTGTTTTGAATCATATCGCCTACGTTAATAGTATACGGTTCAGATAAACTAGTTATGCTATTTTCAGTGACGCCAGCTTCAGCTGCTTTAGCTTCCTCATCGGCAACACTTAAAGTGAGTGTTGCTATATCTTTAGCTAATTTTGTCTTTTGTTTTTTAAGATCCACTAGTTTCTTTTTATCTGCAGCGACATCTTCAAGTACATTGTTTTTGATCAAGGATTTAAGTTTCATTACACTCTCTTCTTTTTTAGGTTCTTCCGGTGTTCCCGTCTTTTCTTCTTCAGGCTTTTTTTCTGCAGCTGATGCAGGAGCGGCAGGAGCTTTTGGCTCCATCGCCTTTTTATATGTTTCAAAATCTAAATGCTGATTGGCCACTAGCAGATGATCGATCATACGATAATCGAAATTATGCACAGCGCCGTCATCATCAATTCCAAACCCGTAAATAGAATCTTCAATATCATCAGGATCTGTAATTGTTAGATATGTGCCATCGACATAAACTTTTACAGGTACACCTGTTAACACAAATTGTCCTATAGTAACATTATCAAAATAATTTGATGTATTCGGCATGTGTTATCCTTTCTTATAAATATACATGTACATTATTTCCAATAGATTTGTATACAGACTATAATGATTGATAGACCAATAGTTACCAATGTCTTAGCCGTTAATACCTCTTTAAATAACAAGTTTGTCATTAAACTAAACACAATCATACCAATACCAAATCCGATAAGCCTACCGGGCCAAAGCTCGCCTCCAGAGGCTATATAAAAGTAATGTGTTGATTTGGTAAACAGCCAAGCTATCGGTACTGCTACAAGCAGTAACAAGTTGGGATGATTGCGTAAAGATTCAAATCGATACGGCCCTTGTAATTGTAAAAAAGTAATTATCTGGGCTAATATGCCGTATAGTATTGCAATGATATAGTTCATACATTAATATATGAACTTTCATTTAAATTAACAAATAAAAGTTAATCGTATTGAAAACTAGCATCCCATCGATGTATAGCTATACGTAATTCGCCGGTTCCTTTTATTACACGATGTATAGTTTCTTTTGGAATATAGATTATACCATTAAACGGTACCGGCAATTCGTTATCCATTTGAAATTGCCAATCCGTCTCATGTAGTGCTTCTACGTAACGATCTTCAGCGTCCCGATGCCAGATCAAATCCATTTCATCAGTATCAGCTGCAAATGTACGATAAGAAACTAAACCTTTAACACGTTCTGTATATGGATGCATTACCAATAAGTATTCATGTTAGAACCCATACCCAATCCCTTTGCATATCTAGGCAAATTACATGCCCAATATCCAGCTTTGGTACGATCTTTCTTTTTATCACATTGATGGCGTGCAGCAAAAGATTTACGTGCTTCTGGATTACGTATTTTGGCACTCAATCCGGTAGTATCGCCGAATGATATTTTTTTGATATTGCCCGTCTTTGGATTACGTACATACACATAGTATTTACGAGCTCCGCCGCGTTTTGGTTTATTGAGGTCCACGTCTTTACCTTGATATTCTGCTTCTGTCATTGGCAGGTCTAATGGTACACGCACTCCCTCGTATAAACCAAATTCGCCGATATCGGTAGACAATACCTCTCGGTCATACACATCAGTTTCCAATTTACCTTCACGCAACAAACGTTTGGCTTCTAGCATTAAATTACAATATGCTTCTGACCCGTAACGGAATACGTTATCGTGTATAGATATACCCTTGCTAATATGGTATCGTAAATGCTCTGTGATTTGAGCTTCTGTGATAAGATCTTTTAAACGTATCATACTCTTTTATCTATAAATATGTTACTTTTTACGTTTATCTGGCTTTACTTTAGGCTGTTGATTGTCTTGTTGTTCTGAAGCTGGTTTCTTCTTTTTGATCTTTTGAAACCAGACAGATTCGTCATCGTATTGTTCGATCTGACGAATATCAATTCTTCCCATACATTAATTTTGTCTAACTTTTAACTTTGCGATCGCATCTAGAAATTCTTCGACTGACATATGCTTCCCGCGGTCATTTACTATGTCGAAGTGGTTGAGAATATCAGGATTATTGTTAACGGCGCGTTGTAAGATTTGAAACCCTGTGGCTGGCCAAAAGACTCCGAAACCATTATCTTCGCCTAACTGATGATCATCCCGAATCAGATCATCTGTTGTTGAATCTGGATATAATATGTAATATCTCATTTGTTATAAATATTATGAATATAGTCTTGAATATCCCGAATTGGATGCCAATCTAAAACATCTCGAGCTGTTGTATCTACACATAATGTTTCTCGTGCTTCGCCAGGTCTATCCGGACCAAACGCTATAGTCGCATTTTGAAACATATGCGCTATTTCCAATACCGAGTGATTTTTTCCTCTGCCTAATTCAAATATATGTCCCCAAGCTTTTTTTGTATTAATACTAATTAAACCATTAACAATATCCTCTACATGTGTAAAGTCTCTGCGTTTAGTACCATCGCCATATATAGTTAATGGTCGACCATCTTGTATACAACGTTCCCATATTCCTATCAATGTACAATAGTTACCTTCAGTCAATTGATATGGGCCATATACATTGTAAAATCTAGCAATACTAGCTTGCAACCCGTAATGTATCTGAAATAAACGTATAATCTCCTCGCCAATATCTTTGCTAAACGTATATGGGTTTTTAAACTTGCCGGAATGATGCGAACTACTGCCAGCATATACAATCGGAATATTATCAGCACTACACCACTTAGCCAATTTCATTGTAGCAGCTGCATTTGTAGTAAAATATTCTTCAGGATTATCAAATGAAGGCTGTATACGAGCAATAGCGGCTAAATGATATACAACGTCAAATTTTCCAAATGCACGATAATCATTTATTGTACGTATATCATATTCATAATATACACATCCTTGTTGATGATTAGATTTAAGTCCAGTTGAGTAATTGTCAATTGACACGACTGTATGACCTTGTTTCAATAATTCTTTTATTAGATTGGTACCAACAAATCCAGCTCCTCCCGTAACTAATATATTCATATTTTTGCTTTAATTAGATTATGTTCGTATGTTGTTAACTTATTAATACGTATGTTAAGATTGCCTATAGCAAATTCACCTATATCATTTGTTTGTTTAATGATTGTAGCTAGTTCTTGTATAACATAAAAATCTTCATTAGTAAATCTAGATCCGTCAATTGTAACCAGAATATCATTGAGTTTAGGTCCTAATCGAGTGCTATGTATACGGTCCGATAATTTAAATTTTGTGTTAATCTGCTCTTTAGCAATATACTCATCTGGTATCATATCAATATATACATCAGTACACCATGGTTCTAGAACATTTAACAATTGATCAGTACAGTTATGAATTATGAATCCAATATCATACTTAGGCGGTATAATAGGCTTCATAAATTGATCGTGCTTAACAAAATGTCCCCATTTACGAATAAAGTTACGAGCATTTTTATTAGTAGTATATTGCCATTCTGCACTATCTTTACCCGCTGCGCCGCCTGCATATGTATTAAATCTACTACCACGACTAGTGAAATGATATACTAATGCATCCCATGACTGAATAACGTTATATCCGTTCAGTACAAAACGATTGAATAAATCAGAATCTTCTTTACTTTGCGGTGCGAAGAGCTCATCATGCCCGCCGATAGCTAAATAATCAGATTTATACATGCACCATGGAGCAAAAATACCTTCCGTAGTTTTATTTGCATTCTCACGTTCAAAGTGATTGATAGAATTCATAAGTATTGGAAAATCAATCTCATGCGGCTCATTACCCCAAGCTTGAGTTATCTTTTCGGGGCCAGGCGGATGTAACGGAGGCTCTATACGAGTTGCAGACACGACCATACCTCTTTGTAGATATTTTAAAATATTAGTATCTAAATTCGGGCCCGCAATCATATCTGCATGGAAAGCAAATATAATATCCGTACGTGACATTGCAATACCTCTATCAAACATACCAACTATACCAACACGCGTTGGTCCTGGATTATGATAATGAATTAAATCCTCATCATGCAACGTAATTATCCATTCTAGTGTTCCATCTGTACTGGCATCATCTAAAATAATAATCTCATGCTTAGTACGCAAATTACGTATTGATTGATATGCTAAACGCAAAAATTCTAGATTATTACGACTAGGTATTACAAATGTAATTTTATTCATTGTTAAATTTTTCTAAAAACGTTTGTTCCGTGTAAAATGATTGATATTGATGTCGACATTTCTCTGCACAATATAAATAAAATTGTTCATCATTCCTAAGGTCTGTAGCAATTTTTCTAGCCGTCGATAAATCCCCCGCATTAACAGTTAAATCTGGGTGACATATTTCCTGTGTATCTAATCCTTTATATCCAATACAAGGAATTCCTAGATATGCACAATTAAGAGCAAATGTACCGGCTGCATGAGTTCGCATTAAATGAACGCCATACTTAAATTTATTAAGTTCGTGCATCCATCCTTTCCAATTTAAATAAGGTAAATGTTTAATCAATTGCTCTTCACTAGGCTGCCTTCTTCCCATTGAAGGGGCATGTACTATACCGTTATCAAATTCTTGTGCAATAATAAATGAATCAAATCCCCCATACCAAGATACAAAATTACCTCCAATAATAACTCCCTTTCGATTTTCTTGTGTTAATTTACCGATTGACTCTTCAATCATTAATGAAGGCATTACTCGCACATCCGGATGGGCTGTTAGTCCTTGATAATATTTCTGATCAGACTTGTTATGAGTAAAAATAATATCTGCAGATGTCAGTGTATTAAAATACCAAATTTGTTTAGATAAATCATAATCTTGCCAGTACCAATTCGGCCCTTCTTGCATCACCGCGACCTTCAAACAGCTTAACTTTAGATCATCGATATTAAAATTAGGATTCTTTTTAGGAATGATAACTATACCTAAATCATATTTGTCAATAGGAATTTGTCTGATATTATAATGATCCGCATTTAACGCACACATCCATGCGAATTCAACTCTCATATTATCATGAGTTCTAGATATCTTACCATTGAACTCCATCTCTGTAAAGAAAGCTATTTTCATATCAAATGCTTAATTTCTTCGATAGTAAATTGATCGACTTCGTTAGAATATGGACCTTGTTCTAGAACCTTTTCATGCATGTTTTCGCCAGGCTGTAAACCAATGATCTTGATAGGTATATTTTGTCCGTTACTGTATTTCTCAATCATAGCATATAGTAAATTTTCTACACTCATTGATTTCATTATCGGGCAGTACGGGGTTGAATCAGTCGCATTCTCCATGCAATCTACGATAAGTTCTATAGCCTGATCTACGTTCCAAAAGAACCTAGTAGCTTTAGGTTCAGTGACTATAACTTCTTTGCCATGCCGGATCAATTCTTTCCATTTACATAGAACTGAACCTGTTGAGTATAAAACATTGCCATATCTCACAATTCTATATTTGCAGGTTGTATTTAATTTTTCATACTGCGTAAATAAACGTTCCATTAATAATTTTGTAGCTCCGTATACACCAGAGACTTGTGCAGCCTTATCTGTTGATATTCCTAATACAAAGTCTAAATCCATATGTAACGATTCTTCAAGAATATATAATGACCCTAAAGTATTAGTTTTCACATTCTCTCTGACAAATGTTTCTGCTAATCCAACATGCTTAGATGCAGCTAAATGAAATACGCCATTAATGCCTTGCATAGCTTGTTTAACTTCGTATGCATCGGCAATGTCCCCGGGATATATTTCTATAGACGGAAATAATTCGCGTAGAGTTATTAACTTTCCTTCATCACGTGAAATAACACGTACGTCCCCGCCATTATCAATAATATATTTAACTAACGGTACGCCTAAAAATCCAGAGCCGCCTGTTACTAAATACTTTTTACCTTTTTCGATTTTAATCATATTATCCTTTTTATTAAGATTTTCTACACCAATCGCCTAAATGTGTAATTACTGGTTCAAATGCTGGAAGTGATCCATATAAAAATGTACCCCATATTTCGTGCGATTTAAGTTGTCCATGGACTTGTATATCACGTACTATAATACCTAAAAATTCTTTTTCTAAATATGTATTTCTATCGCCAATATAAGGAAAATGCTTTAAGATCACAGGCAAATAAAAATCTTTACATTTTTTTGTTTTAACAATATGTGGATTGCCTGAGTATAATCCTACTCTTGTTAATGGAAGATCTACGTCAGCCCCTATCACCATTTCTTTTTCATAAATAGCCCCATGAGCCCTATCCCATCTTAGTTCTTGCCCATGTCCTGCGGGCCACCTAGAAAATCGTATATACGAAAAATTTTCATAACGATCCATTTCTGATAATATAGTATCCGTCGGTATATCTTTTATAAACTCCCAATCGTGTTCTAGAAACATGAAATACGGAGTATTACAGTTATTTATCATATGGATCCAATTGCCCTTTTGTGTAGATGTAGCATCAGGTACAATTACTATATTGATATCTGATAATTCTTTGTCGAATCTCTTTAACAAATTTTGTTTATAGATATCATAATATTCTGGATAGTTTTCTTTAAAAAATGAATCTATATAAATGTAGTATGTGACACCTAGCAACTTCATACGATCGTGTGACGTACGAATAGTAGTTATAATCATTTCATTATCTAAATATGGGTCTGTGGCCACATTAATAATATGTGTCATAACCATAACCGAAAGTTTATCTTTTAATTCCATAGTTTAATTATATAACATGTTATTTTCAGTTTTCCATTTTACGCTTGACATATTTTTAAAATGTACAATATAAGGATCAACTTCTGCTACTGCAGGATGTTCTAAATGACTTACAATGCAATTGTATATACCTTTTTCGTGTACATATACTTTAGCATCAATATTGATATTAGTTAACAAATCATCCCGATGATTATATACTATCTCTAAATAATCTTGATCGACGGGCCAATCAATATTAGTTAATGATCTAGCACGATCCCATGGATGATTAATTTTTAAGTTATAATATGGATACCAACTAATTGGATTTGTTATTGTAACAGCAGCATGATTTAAAAATGCATCTGTTACATTATTTTTAATGTAACCCCATACGCCTGCATTAATTTTAAATGTATCGACTCTATGACGAGTTGTTAAAATAATATCATATCCATCGACAAAGAATCCATCGATTGGTTTTAAACACATGGTATCGCCATCCAATACCATTATACGATCTCCTGTATTAGCTCGTATCTTACGTAATTCGCTCATTTTAAGATAAAAACGCTTAGTTGTCCAGTCATCAGGCACTCTAATAATTTTAAAATCAGGATAATACTCTAAAATAGAATCATTGTCTGTTAATATATACCATTCATCGAAAAAGTTTAACTTTTTATACGAATCTATACAATTCGTAAACATATCATTAATTTTTCCAGTCCAAAAGAAATAAGCTATTGTTTTCATATTTTTACTTTATTTGTAATCCAATCTTTAATATCAATTTGTTCTTTCCATATACCTAAGTCGTCAATTGCTAATGTATATGGGTCATCTAATGAATATAACGTATTATTTACACTTACAGTTTGTAGTTCTAACAGTTCTGCAATTTCTTTAACAGAATACACTACATTATCTTTAACTAAATTAACCTCTTTATTAGTAGTACAGTCTAAATTTAATATCATGTAATCTATAACATCTGATATATGCGTAAATATACGTCGTTGAATGCCGTCATTAATTAGTTGTACATGCCGGCCATCGTGATAACAATCTATAAAATTATCAATTACCATTTTATTCTTTTTTGGCGCTCCTGTTAGACTGCCGTATATGTTATGCAAATAGCAAATAGTATATATAAGCTTAGACTGACGTATCATATCAATTGCTATCGTATGCGAATACGAATAATAATTTAACTTACGTGTCGATTCAGTCAGAGCTAAGGACGTAGCTGGATAGAATATCTTAGACATGTTAGTACTAGCAAAATCTAGTATTTTTGATATGAGATATACATTCGAATATATAACTTCGTTGAGTGTTGACGTAGTGTTTGGTCTAGAATGCCCGAATAAAATATAGATATGATCAAAATCATTCGTTAACATATTAATATGTTCTACTAAATCATAAATGTATGTTACATTACTATACTCTATATTTTTTAAACGAGCATATACCGTTACATCATATTTATCCTTAACAGAACAAATAAAGTTGTCTGCTATGTAACCGTTACCGATAACCAATATTCTAGTATTCATTATAGTTCCATGATAAATTTGTTTGTTATTTTATGCTGGCTATGTATATGTAACAAAGAATGTCTAAATTGTTCGTAATTAGCACGATTCCATGAGTTTTTATTCCAATCGCCAGCTATATGGCTTTGAAACATTAAAGCTCCGTCATGTATACCAATATCTGATTCATGTATACCGTCTGCTCCAAATATCATCTTACAATCCCATACTAAATTATGGTTATGCTCATAATGTACAGCTGCATATTTAAAATGCCTACCTAAATGTTTAACGGCTGTCGGGTGAGCTAACCATCCAGGATTTCTCCAGCCGACTGGTATATGATTGACTTTTTGCCATTCGTTAAGTATCATTTGTATACGTTCCGTGACATTAATGTCATTATCTAATTCAAAAAATTCACATTCGCCTATATCAGTACGTCTACATGCATGATAATGTCCATGGGCTGCTAGTTCAAAATAACCTAATGACTTGAGCCAATCAATCCAATCCTTATGTTCACTTAAAGGATATTGCCTATGATAGTTACTAGGTATGAATAATGTAAATTTAGTACCAAACTCTTTATGTAAAGAATCTAAGTATTCCATACATTCATCGCCAGGTAGACCCCAATCTTTCTCTGGATGTATATCATCAATCGCTACAGTTAAATTGAGTTCCATACATCCTCCCATGTAAATGATTTATATTTTGGATTGAATATGTTATATACATTTTGCTCACACATCCGATTTGCAACCGTATACCATTTATTACTATTTCGCCGCTGACCGACAGTCTCTCCAGACTCTCCTGCGATATACGATCTTTTGTCTCTATGCTTTCTGTTATGAACTAATAAAATATTTTTAAAGTGATATTGGGGTATATGGCCTAATACTTTTTGAGTCATAAGCATAAATGCAGTGTCTTCATGAACAAAAAATGCTGACCTAGGAATATTGACACCCGATTTAATTATTTCTGATGATATTACCAACCCACATCCATTAAATTTATGTGTCTCGATTATCTTAACGTCTAATTCAGAAATTTTATCATTAAATGAATTCATTTCGTCAATATTCATATCATAATTTACACCCCACCAATCATTTTTAGAGTCTGAATGACTCATATTAGTAAACTCGGGATGTTCTAACACTTTCCAAGATTCGTCCCACATTTTACAAATTCCGAATGTCGCTAAATATTTAGGAGTCGCAGTTGATTGTGATTGGTGTAAACTATCTAATACAATAAACATTTGTTTAGGTACTAACATGTCAGACTCACCCCAAATTAATACATCGACATGTTCGCAATATTTTTCATTAAACTCTCTTCTATAATCAGCAATCGTATATAACGATTCAGTGCTTTTAATTTGGTAATTATTTATGCCTAACGAATTTTTAAACGCATCATAAATTTTTTCTTCTATTAGCCAAAATTCATCTTCAGTTAAATTTGTTTTTTCTAAATTTTGATTCATAGAAACAATTACGTCGACTATAACTTCACCTTTATATGATTGTATAGCTTCATGTAAACTTTGTATATACAATGGTATAATATCGAGCTCATACCACTGAACCAAGCATCCTATTGCGAATTTAGTTTTGTACATTAGAATATTGTTTTAATAAAGTCCAACATTGATTCATTATCGAATCTCTTTGAGTTTTATCAAATCCATTAAAGTGATATATATATCCGACTTTAGGTAGCATTTGATTAAGCACTCCTCTTAAATGAAGATGAGTAAAATTCCATTTCTTATTTAACAAATTAACTTTACCAAATGCATTTGCCATATAATTAACAGGAGTCTGATCTGAACCTTTCTTTACTGTATTATGCTGCCTATTACGAAGTTCTTCTAAGTTAGCATAATAAAATTCAGTAATTTGTTTACATAGAGCTTTATGTTTTTCGTTAATAACTACAAATCCACAATTGAAATATGTAGTCCAATCAATATTAGTATCGGTAAAGAAATCTTTATATCCTTCAATACTATTATGTACCCATTCTACCATTATATCATCCTGAACTGCCGAGAATTCGTGATCAGTCGACTCAAAGAAATTAGGAGCGTCTGGATGAATTAATGTATCAGCATCGACTAATGCTACTTGATCATAATTAATATCGTTAGCTTCTAGAATCTCTAAAACGTGCCAACGCTGCCAAGTAGGCTTCATTAAAGCTTTATCGTATAATGGTGTATCTAGTACAAATATTTCTACATTATGCTTTTTAGCCCAATAATTCCAACTTTCGAAACACCATTGTTTATACTCCATATTATCCGGAGCCTGATCCATCACAGTAAAAAATACTACATTCTTTTTCATATGGTTAATATAATAACTTTTCTATTAAAAAACAACCGTTAACTATAGATTATTAAGTATATTGGAAACTTTATACCCATGGTCTGTTGTATTAACTAACTCATTAACTTTGGTAAAATATTCATTAAATTTCTTATCCGTGTAGTTATAGTCGTTAGATAATACATTTTCAGCTAAAGCCCAGCCGATTAAAAACATAAATCTTAATTTATCCGGATTATTATTAAATTCATGCTGCACTATTTGATATATATCCCACTGACCCCCTCTACGTAATCTACGTTTAACACCTTGCGCAAATAATTGTATAGGATATGAATAATGACCGTGCAATGCCGATGGAGCTAAACTTTGGGCTATAGAAGTATCGTCAAAACGATATCCGTCTTCAATGACATACATGCCTGTGTCATAGACTGCCTTTTCGCCGTTAATTACATTATTAACGTTAAATGTACAATGCTTATTACCAAAAACCATTCCGGGAATTAGACGTTTACGTAAAAAATCATCAGCCCATACACATAGTATTGCTAAATTTGTTTTACTCATAGCGTTATATACGTCAATAATCTTTGTATCATTGTATAAAACAAAATCGGCATCTAATTTTACGAACATATCATACTCATCTCTATGTTCATTCCAATAAGAATATATTTCATAATGAGCATTCATTAACGGCTGGTGTCTCACCTCGTAAAAATACGGTTCTATACCAATCTGATTTTTAGCAGATTCGATACATTTATCATAATCTCCTTCTCCAGAGTACATGACTAAAAATAAAACTTTTATCGGCTTGTTATTTTCCATATCTAAATTTTCCACATAATTAAAATTTACGCGTAATACGTATCATGATCTATAAATTTATTTCCTAATCGTTGGTAAGTAAATAATCGTACCTGTCTATCGTATCCTTCTTGTGACCAATAATGAGATTTACCTTCATGAAATTCTACACTAATAAATTTAATTCTATCCATAATATCTGAATCAATAATATAAGGTAAAATGTTATATTCTTCACATTCTATATCCATATCAATACATACATAGTCTTGTGCAGAGGTATTTTTTGTAATCCAGTCTACAATATCAATAATTTGTACAGTTTCTGTAAAATGAAGATGGCCGGCATGCTTATATTGATCGATTGTACTACTACAATAACCAAAATCGCCTTTTACATATAGAGTACCGGCCTTATTTTCTGTACTAACTGCACATTTATGGTAGTTAATTCTTTTATCATTTAATGCTAAAGTTTTTAATGTTGATTCGTGCTCTGTCTGCGGTTCAAATAAATGTATTTCATCCCAATGGGTAGCTTCTCCGTAAACTTTGTCAATAGTAAGTTTATCTAACTGACTAACAACGCGGCCGTCATGTGCCCCAAAAAATAAAAATATGTATTTCATGTATTTCTTTATTTAATAAAATTTGTATGCGATTTTATAGCCGCTGGGTGATCGATATTAATATATGATGCCATTCTAGTTATATTATCACGTGAAGGTCGTAATAACACATCTTCCTGTATATTATGCACTGAATTATATTTTATTTTAGATAATCCTTGTTCGAACGCGTCCCAATATTCAGAGCTTCTCACTATTTGATCGTAACGCAACTCTTTATTTTTGTCAAATCTAAACCAATTGTAATGATATGTAACTAAATCACTTTCATGTAACATGTTATATCGTTGCGATTCGAATTGGCTTACAACATGTCGATAAAAATCTATATCGCCGAATCGTAATGCAATTTTCCTACGTTTTACATGTCCATTTAATGGATTATTACAAGCTTCTATATAATACTGAGTTTCTAAAAAATCTAACCATATACTAGTAAACCCTTCGTTTGGTTGTAACTGTTCTAATAACGAAGAAATTCCGTCGCCCATAGTTTCCATATGAAAAATATCAGGCTCATATGGAAAAATATAATCCCCATACTCTACATTAATACCTAATTCATCCCAATTGGAAACTGCATATGTATAGGCATCTGAAGCTTTCATGCCTATAGGAAATGTCATTTCGTTATGTATCCATTGTATATTCGTATAATCTAATTGAGCCTGTCGTATTAATTGTTGTGTTTCTAATGTATCCCATGCTAAATTAGTATCTTTATAACAATATTTTTTTCTAAACTCCGAATCGATTAATGTACGACTTTCCGGCCCTGTCGGAAATACGCCTTCGTTATAGATTACAATATCCGGATTCAATGTCGATACTAAATTTGGTATCTGGCATTTAATTAAATGTGATTCTCCGAAATTTGGTATAATTACAATACGTTTAGACATATTAACCTTTTTTAATTACTCCTATACCTGCCCAATCAGCATTAACATTAAATTCAGTTTTTTCCCCGACTAACTCATTCCATAACTTACCTACATACACATTACGATCTCTATGGCGTTGCGTATCATTAATATCATGAAATCCAATATATCCAGATTGTCTAACCAATGTAGAATATGTTTCGTAATCTTCTTTCACACCTTCATATGTATGATCGCCATCGATAAATAGAAAATCAATTGTCTTACCGCCTAAAGTCTTAACTAGTAAATCATATGTAGATTTATCATGCGAGTCGCCTTCAATAAAAATACACGAATCATTATACAACTCTTTGAATCTAGCATTACGCGCATCTGTATCTGATCTAGATACTCCGCCATGTATACCTTCAACTAAATCAACGCTTATTTTAATTCCGGGAGCTATTTCATTCCATATCATAAACGTGCCACCAAACTTTGTTCCTATTTCAACTATAACCTTAGGTTGTAACTCATAAACAAACTTAGCTAATTGCACAATCTCATCACGTTCCTGTGGCATATATAAACTAAAGGCTCTATCTACTACTTCTTCTATATTCATTTTTTACTCCAAAAATTATAAATTCCTTTTTCTATTTCATATTCAGGCCATATGAATCGATCACGTTTCGGCTGTTGTCGTGCCCATTCCCACATTTTAGATAATCCTTGTTTAAGATCTGTATGATGTTCGAATCCTAATATATCAATCGACTTTTGAAATGTAGGTACGGCTGTATGTACTTCATGACGTTTTTCTAAATAAACTTTATTAGCGCCACCTAATATATCTGATAATATATTAGCTGCCTCGTTAATACTATATTCTTTAATGCCTCCGAGGTTAATAATTTGTTTAGATGCCTTTGCTTCAATACATGCATTAAATAATGGCTCTAATGAATCATCGATATATGAAAATGCACGCTTTTGAGTACCATCGCCGTATATTGTTATAGGCTGCCCATGTATATGATAATACATCCATATACCCAATACATTTCTATATTTATCCCATATGTTTTGTTTAGCTCCATATACATTATGCGGACGTATGATACACCAATCTAATCCATGTTGTTCTCCGGCAATTTGTATATCCATTTCACAACCATACTTAGCAACTCCATATGGGTCAATTGGTTTAGGCATCTGTAGTTCATCAAATACTCCACCTTCGCCATGGCCGTATACTGCCATTGTAGATGTAAATACTAATCGCTTAACATCGTGTTTGATACATTCATTAACAATGTTCGCGGTAGCTAACAAATTATTTTGATAATTATAGTTTCTAATAAACGGAGATAATCCTTCGGCGGCATAGGCTGCCATATGATATACATATTCAGGCTTTTCACGTTGGAACAACTCGCTAAGTAATGATACGTTTGTTGCTATATTAATATGATTAAATGCTACATTTACATGTACGTTGTCTATATATCCGCCGCTTAAATCATCTATACCGACAATTCGATACTCGGGCTTATTCTCTATAAGCCAATCAGCTAATCTACTTCCTAACAGGCCAGCTACACCTGTAATCAATATTGTTTTATTCAGACTCATTTTTTAAATGCCGTTTTAAATAAATCATCGATTTTGTTTTTATTTCTAGCCCGACCTTCATTAGCCTTACGTAATCGCTTTTCATTTACAATCATACGATCCACATTAGGAATATCTTTTGTTGTTTCTTCTAGTCTAGCTCTATCAGCTTCTCCAATATTAATATCATTTTGTATTAATTCTTCTAATTCTTCAATAATTGAATCTTCATTAAAAGTACGATATTCTTCCACATACTCATATGAGCTGTTAGTAACAACTTCATACATTAATTCAGATATTTTTTTCTTAATTTCAGAAACTATTATTAATTGATGCTCTACTTTATCAGCTAAACCATCTTTCTTAAAAAAATATAATTTAATATTTTCTGTAATAAGTCTGTCTAAGTATGCACTTAAAGTGTCAATATTAGTTATTCTCATAGTATTTTTTATTTATAGCAATATATAAACTATTTTCAATTTATCTTAATAAATTTAAGATAATAATCCATGTTCTTTAAATATATTATGTAGTTCACTGTCAATTAAATTTTGACTATAAAACTTCTTATAATTACTTATATCATTAGGTTTAAACGCTCCTACATACACTGGCAAGTTAGATGATTTATATCTATAGTCGAATTGTGTACATCCAACATTATATTGATTATTTAATAAACAAAATCTATGTTGTATTGAAGGATATTGTTGATATATAAAATTAAAAATATTTTCATCTCCTGATTGCAATAAATCCGGATGCCCGTCATTTATTTTCATGAAGTCAACAATTAGTTCCCATATATCAATACTTGAAGGTTTGACAAATACAGATCCTGTATTCCATTGCGAATCATCTATATATCTACATACGCCAATATCGCCAGTGAAGCCTGGAAACTCGAATGCGTTTAACTGCCAATCGTCAAAGTCATGAAACCAGAACGGTTCTGTGATTAACTCACGTCGTAATATTTCGGCGATACCGTATTGTTTATTAAAATATTTATTGTACTGGCATATGTCATTTAATTGTATAATCGTAACATCTTTATATTTAAAATCTAAGTTAGTACATATAACAATATCTTTAGGATTCCAGCCCAATCTTAAACTATTATCAATCTGTGCTCTAAAATATGAAAATAATTCATCTTGCTGCCATTCATGCCCATATGTTTTCCCTTGAACCCAGTCTTGAAATATAACTACATTTTTCATAAAGTATTGTAATAATTATTTTGACGTTCCTGGCGTTCTATTGTTTTTGGATGATATAAAGCCCATTCTTCTTCCATTGGAAGCATGCCGTGGATATTAAATCCTTCTAGTACTTCATGAACTTTATTCTTCCATTTAACAATTCCGTTATTCTTATAGATCCTCGTTTGCCAATCAGCCCAATTTACCCATCCTTTTTCATTTACATTCCATCCCCACTTTGCTATATGTGCTTGAGTTAAACCTTCTACAGTATTTACTCTAGGTACTCTGATCATGTCAGCTGCTTGGTTGTCTCGTAGTAACGCAGGTAAGTTTTCAATTAGATTAATATGAGGAATTTCATCAGCGTCAATTTGGAAGATGTAATCACCAGAACACATATCCATTAATTGATTTTTCCAATCAGCAAAATGTCCTTTAAATTCACTTTCTGTTAAGACAATAAAACCTTCAGAAGAATATACACTTAATTGGTATAATAACTCTGGGGGGGCTTTTGGTTTATCTAATAAAACACAAATTTCATCTTCAGGGCGTTTGTGTTGATGGAGAAAACTAATTAGACGTTTGATTTCTTCCAATTCATTACAAACTGTAACTGCGTAACTAATTTTCATCTTGATTCAATTCAATTGGGTCTGTTTGTGTCTCTTTAAAAATAATCTCATAAAATAAATCGAGCGCATTTTCGAACAAAGCCTTATCATATGACGTAGCATTTGCCGTATCAATCATCGATGTATAATATTCCCCTTCTTTACCAGGTACTTGTGCACGCAATTCTTTGGGCAGATCTACTACTTTAGCTACTTGCCATAACATGTCATGCTCATTGGTGCCGGTACAAAACAACATGGCATATGGAGATCTTAAAAAAGCAGGATACCAAACTAATTTAGTTTCAGGATCTGTAAATTTAATTTGTCGCATCAATGTTGTAATGCCCTTTTCGAACTCTTCGATTTGTTGAGAACCTTCAATCAATTGGTCTGTTGTGACATATCCAGATTCCATACACATGTAACTCATAACGCCCGTAGTGTCATCTGGCTCAGACAATACACATAAGTTTTTTGTGATCGGCGATATGCTATCGTATTCTAATTTCATGCTTCAACCTTTTTTAATTTTGGTAATGTAATTTTAGGAGCGTCCGTTGTTTCTCCGACTTTCTTTAGTTTTGGTAATTGCAATTGTACTTGTTTAGGCATTGTATTTAACGACTCCTCTACTATATTACAAAACATTGCTGACATTTGATTTATAGAAAATTGTGTCTTGCTTAAATATGACTGCCGCTTGGCATTATCTGTATAGTTCTTATAATTTTCCATCATGTCACGCAAGACAGCTGCAGCATGACCATAATTAACAGTAAACCACCTAGATTCTCGCAAGATCCAATCATCTGCTGCTGACGGATGTACCTGAGTAACTTCTCCTGGTAACAATACTGCATGCTTAAGGAAATCAACTTGTCCAGACCAATTTGGAGCTATAACTGGCTTTTCAGTTACTGTAAATTCTAGTAATGGTCGGCCATATCCTTCTCCGTGAGTAAATGATACTAACGCTTTGATTTTGGGATGATTGTACAAAGCATTCATTTCATTTTCATTCAGATCCCCATGTATCAAATACACACTAGGAGCATCAATGCCATATGGAGCTAACAATTGTTCCACCTTTTGCATGATATGATCTCTATCCATGATACTAAATGTTGCATGACTTGTTTTAAGTACAAGTGCCGGACGATTCTGTTTGGCTTTGTTTTTAAATGCTTCACAGAAGGTTTTAATTAAAGATCCGATATCTTTACGATCGGCTCCAAAGTCTCCTTTTAACCAATGCCCTACAAATAAATAGCAAAATGATTCTTTAATATCATTTAACTCAGGCAATATTGTATTGTAATCATATTTGTGTTTTTTATAGACATCTAGATCTAATCCTTCAAACAATACTTTAACAGGCTTTTCTAGTTTAAGTGTACCTGTAACCTGATTAGTATTTTTATCGCGCATTTCATAACTAGTCATTTCAAAACTTTGTTTGGAATGATCTGACGTTGTAATAATTAAATCCATACGATTACAGCCTTCCAAAAACTGCGGCGATACTGTATCAGTTTCTATTCCTGCAGTAACTCCAATATTGTATTTACCCATTGGCTGAAACTCGTTAGGAATTGATATTTGAATAAATACATCTGGACGTACTGTTATGTTTTGTCTAGCAATACAATCTGAAATTGCTTTATGTTTAGGATTATTTAAATCCAATGCATTCATAGGCGTTGCTCCCCATGGCAATGATACAATCTTTACATCGTATTTGTTTGATTGAATTAAGCTATATGCTAGATCTCTTGCATGTTCACCGTAGCCAGATCTGGTAGCTACTGGTCCTTGTATTACAATAAATGGTTTCATATAATTCCTACTTGTTCTGGATATGTTGTTTTTGTAACTTTATAAAAAGAATATTTTTTTCTAGGTGTCCAATTTTCGAAACACGTATTCATACACTCGATAAATCGTTTACCCATTCTACGAGCCGACATATTTGACTCTGTACTACGTAACCATGCGTGTCCAATTCGTCCTGCATTCTTACGTTGTTCGCGGCTCATATCATACCAATATTTAATGCCATCAGCTACATCTTCAAATTTACAGCGATCATCAAATATATAAGGAGTTAATGGTGAACCTTGCAATGATCTATTACTCGGAAATACTGGATATGCCCACTGGCCACATTGCGTATAATCGCCGTTATGGTTACTAGGAAACTCTGACGTAAATTCTATCCATTCACCATCCTCGGTTTGAAATCTACAATGATCTTGCAATCCACCAGTTACATTATTTACTACAGGCGTTCCTGCCATAATAGATTCTGCACTAGACAATCCAAATCCTTCATTACTAGCGATGTTTACAGTTACATCAGCCATATTGTAATAATAGTTAATAATATTTGCTGGCACTGGTTTATCACTAAATACAATCTTATACATAGGACATACCGTGTTTTTAACTGCCATTAGGTCTGTACCATGTTCGTCTACAATCTGTGTATGCATAAATAATACACATTTACTAGATTGATCTGCTGGCAATGAGTCGCAAAAACGCTTATAAGCTAAAATAACATCGCCAGGCTGTTTACGACGTATGTTTCTGTTATTCCAAAAGATTACAAATTCAGCATTATGCGCCTTTTTAAACTCAGTAACAAATTTATCATAATCATTCCATACTGGCATATCTTCCGTTATAGGAAAGAAATATCGCTCATTGATACCATGTGGCACCCATTGTACTGCCCAATCTTGCTTTGGATGTTTACGTATTACATTTTTTACAATGTTTTGCGTTTGACGTGATATATTCATTAACAAATCACATGACTCATAAAATGGCTCATTCCAAAACGGATATGGAAGATCGTCCCATATGTTATAGTACATCAATGGAATCTGTTGACGGATCTCATGTTCTATTTGATATAGCCATCCCCAAAATCTAGGATCTGTAAAATGCAGAATAGCATCGGGCTTCTCTATATCTATTAGTTGACGTAGAATTTGTGGATCGCCATATCCGTTGTACGGATAAATTTTACAGCTAGCGTCAGCTACTCCAGATTCTTTAGCTACATCAGCACTTATATCAAATACCTTTCCGTAATCCGGATGTTTGATTGCTGCGCCTAATTGAACCCAATCGTACTCGCTACATGTATTAAGGACAATTTCACGTGACATTGTTGCGATACCTGAATGCATACGCAGGTCATCTGACAACAATAAAATTTTCTTTTTCTTTGGTTTGTTAGGATCGATCTTCCTAAGCTTTGGTAATTGTAACTGTTGCATTAAACTCCTATAACCGTTCTTTTTATTTAATATAAATATGCTACTACGTTAGTATAACTACTTTTTTATTGAAACGTTTTGCGGCATTTATTGCACTAGCACTACCTTTTGAGGATATACCTTTAGGTATTAGTGCTATCATAACATCACAGTCTTTTGCAATAAGCATGTTACGATGATGAAACTGAGATACATGATATGGTTTGCCGTAATAATTATCTGACATGGCACTATGCAAATTTCTAGGTGTATGTGCAGGATTAAATTCTTTATAGTTAATACCAAACTCTAGTGCATACTTTTTAGCATACTTATCTGCGCCATCTGGACATCCTCCCGAAATAATAACTAATTCTGGACCGTATCGTTTCTTAAGATCTGTTAGTATGTCTTTGACTTTACTAACGTTTTCATATTCACGACTGCCGATAATCGCACATTTCATTTTTATAGCTTGATTCTGTTTTTTAACGGACATAATTCATCATCTTCTGCAAACTCACAATATTTGCAATTTTTATAATTTTTACCTGCTATGGCAGGATATTCTCGTTGTGTATTGTACTCACCTAATGCATCAAAACTAGATTCTACCCAATTAGTTATTTCATTAATAAGCTTGTTACGTGTAGGTTTGCCGCTAGCTGGATTGAACTCTTGTATACGTTTTTGCGGAAACAATGCTCCATCAATAAGCTTACGCTTAACAATCATATATAAAATATCTATATGGTCTACATCAACTCCAAATTGTTGTGCATAATAATGCTTATATAAAACTAACTGTGATGCCTTTACCTTGTTAGCTTTTTGATACTTATTCCATCCATTAGTACTAGTCTTGATATCAATAATTTTGTATCGATTAGTATTTTTATTACGCATTACAACGTCTAAATATGATACCATAAATATATTAGAATGCTTATCTGATACCGGATGATATATAGGTACTTCAATACCAACTAACTCTTCTGTCTTTGTTGAAAAGTACTTACTACGATGTTTACGGAAATAGTCAAGTATAGCAACGCCGTCTAAATAAAATTCAGACAACTCTTGTTTAGAGGAAAAATGTCTCTCGCCCATTTGTTCATAGGCTTGTTTATATCCAGTAAACAATTTTTCACGTAATATGCCATGTAAATCTAAATTATCAGCTTGTTTAACGGAATCATTGTACATTGTAGTTAAATACAATTGCAATGTTTCGTGCAACGCTGTACCGAACAATGTATGTATACTTTGCGAAAATGTACGTAGTCCTTTAACATATGCTAACTCCCATTGCTTGGGACATGTAGAATACATTGAATATTGTGAATACGATATCTTACGTTCGCCTTCTTTAGGTTCACGTATACTATACTTAATAAACTTATCCATACTTAATTATAAGTACTACACTTCAAAAAACCAAATTTTATTTATAATATTTTGCACGTATAATACGCCCTAAATCTATATCGTTAGGATATTGACGTATAAGATTTTGAAGTTCTGGTATAACAGACATTTCTTTTTTAACATACTGAGCAGCATCCAATAACTCTTCGTATAAATGATTCATGAAATCATCTTTGTTATTCTGATCTAATGTAGTGTTATATTTTGCAATCCCACGTTGACTACGTGAACGCAAATCCTCGATTACCGCATCTGTAATTAAGTCTTTCATTTCATTAATACTTTTATTTCTTTATCAGTCTTACCGTATTTACGTAATAACTCTACAATAGAATCCGCATCTAATTCCATCAGTATGCTAACATACTCTAAAGCTTCTCGTTGAGATACACTATAGTGCATAGCCATGAACTCAATCAATTCTTTGTTATACTTATCAGAGTCTTTGCCTTTTATATATTTAGCAAATACTTTTCGTTTAGGTAGTATATCCGAATATAATTGATACACATGTTTACGATCCATTCCGCCGATTGTATATTGTTGGAACATATCAACTAGCTCAATATAATCAGGATGCATCGATAGCCATCTATTAATTAGATATGGACTAAAAGATTTTTGATCTAATTCCGATAACTTATCCCACGGAGTTTTTTTCTCCGTTATATGGGATAAGTGATCGAATATGGTTGCTGCTTTTGTACTCACGCTAACATAAATTCATCATTAATATGTCCACAGTCATCACAACGAAATGTTGGAATCGGAATAATTTCTTCCTTACCAGACTGCGATAATAATTTTGGCACACGCTTAAATCCATGTACCTGTCTAAAAAATCTACCACCGCAGTTTTCACAAACGATGTTTTCGAGATCTTGAGCACGCAACTTAGGTTGCGCGCCAGTATCAAGACCTACTTTAGTCATATCCTTGTTAGCCATAATATAATTCCTTTTTTATAAATTACAAATCATATTGAGGTGCTTGTTGCTTAGTATTCTCTTCTGGAATATTAATAACAGCACACTCGGTTGTTAATACCATTGATGCAATTGACGCTGCATGTTGAAGCGCTACACGTGTAACTTTCTTTGGATCAATAACGCCTGATGTCAATAGGTTTTCGAATTGTTCTGTACGAGCATTATATCCGTAACCAACCTCGTTACTATTTTTAATATCACGTATAATAACCGATGCATCAACTCCTGCATTCTCACAAATTTGTCGAAGTGGTGATTCGATAGCTTTATAAATAATATTAACACCAAACGACTGATCATCGTTGTCTACATTAATAGTATCAAGTGCTTTTTGTGCTCGTATAAAGGCAACACCTCCTCCAGGAACAATTCCTTCTTCTACCGCAGCGCGGGTTGCACTAACTGCATCATCGACTCGGTCTTTCTTCTCTTTCATTTCAACTTCTGTTGCAGCGCCGATAGATAATACAGCTACTCCGCCTACCATTTTAGCTAAGCGTTCTTGTAGCTTTTCACGGTCATAATCTGAAGTACTGCCATCGATTTGATTCTTAATAATTTCAATACGTTGGTTGATATCTTCAGCTGCCCCGTAACCATTGACAATTGTAGTAGTGTCTTTGGCTACAATTATCTTTTCAGCGATACCCAAATCTTCAATTGTAGTATCTTCCAACGTACGTCCTAATTCTTCAGATACAAGATTAGCACCGGTAAGTGTTGCAATATCCATCAACATTTCTTTTCTACGATCACCGAATCCTGGTGCCTTAACTGCTACAACTTTAAGTCCAGCACGTACACGATTCAATACCAATGTACCTAACACATCTCCATCAACGTCTTCGGCAATAATAACCAATGGTTTTCCGGTCTGTACTACCTTTTCTAGTATCGGCAAGAATTGTTTAACATGGCTGATTTTCTTATCAAAGATTAGAATATACGGAGTCTCGTACACGGCTTCCATCTTAGCATTATCCGTGATAAAATAGGGCGAAATATAGCCTCTATCAAATTGCATTCCTTCTACGGTCTTAAGTTCCGTTTCAATTCCTTTTGCTTCTTCAACAGTAATAACTCCTTCTAATCCAACTTCTGACATTGCATCAGCAATCAATGTACCAATAGCATCATCGTTATTAGCAGATACTGAAGCTACTTGTTTGATCTTTTCATGTTCATTATCAATCTTAGTTGCAATATTATCTAATTCGTTAACGACGGCCGCTACAGCTTTATCTATTCCTCGCTTTACTTCTATAGGATTAGCTCCAGCTGCTACATGTTTAATACCAGATGTAATAATTGACTGTGCCAATACCGTGGCGGTTGTAGTTCCATCTCCTGCAATATCGGCAGTTTTGCTAGCTACTTCCTTAACTAGTCGGGCGCCAATGTTTTCTAAAGGATCTTTAAGATCAATTTCTTTAGCTACAGATACTCCGTCTTTTGTTACAATGGGCGGCATGCCTGGTTTGTCAATAACTACATTACGGCCCTTAGGTCCTAATGTTACTTTTACTGCATTTGCTAGCGTATCAATTCCACGCTTTAAGCCATCTCGACTGTGAGAATCAAAGAAAATTTGTTTTGCCATAACCTTTTTTATTTTGTTTTTAACTCGTTTATTAACTTAATCATCATTGACATAACATGTAACTCTTTATCAATAGCAAAAGAATCTTGATATTGAGATTCTGCTAGAATTAGAATTACGTTAGCAATATGACCTTTTGCATAATTATCTACTTCATCAAATAAAAATCGATATAATGCCGTAAAATCTTTTACTTTGCTATCGGCAATAACCTGACGTATTTGAGTGAATGCATCTTTTCTAGATTCTTGTTGTACAAATATATCTAGAATCTTAGTCATGTAATTAGCTTGAATTAAGCTTGTACTATCTATTTTTAACCGATTGTCAATTACCTGACGCTGACAAGAATTCAATATTCTACGTATATCTGGATATCCAGAGTTAACTATAGTAACTAGATCTTTTTTGTCATACTCTACATTTAGTTCTGTAAAGATTGCTGATATGCGTTTTGCTACATCGACTTTACTAGGCGGTTCAATAGAAAATGTCTGACATCGACTTTGTATCGGGTCAATAATCTTTTCTACATAGTTACATGTCAAAATAAATCTTGTTGTCTTACTAAACGTTTCCATAAGATTACGTAACGCAGCTTGACCATTAGGCGTCATGTAATCAGCCTCATCTAATATACAAATCTTCCATGTACGAAATCCTACAGTACTAGCAAAGTTTTTTATCTTTGTACGTACCGTTTCAATATTGTTTTCGTCTGAGGCATTAATATATAATACATCAGCATCAACGTTATTAGCGATAATTTTAGCTAAAGTAGTTTTACCTGTACCTGCTAATCCGTAAAACAACAAATGCGGAACATCTCCACTTTGAATATATAGTTTTACTTTTTCTATAATATGTTCATTACCGACATATCCTTCTAATGTCGACGGCCGAAACTTTTCGACCCATAAACTATTTTCTTGATTCCCAAACATCGTTTTGTTTCTTAAAAGAATTAATTACTGATGATAACGAAATTAACATACTAGATAATTCGTTTTTAGGAGCTATCTTGTATTGTTCATCTACGCTAATATATAAACTTTCGGCCGTAGATAACAACTGCTTCCACGGATTTTCTACATTTTCTGTAACTGGTGCTACTACTTTTTTTCTTGGCATATTATTTTCCTGTGCTACCAAATCCTGCAACGCCACGTTCCGTCTCGGATAATTCGAGTACTTCTTCTAATTCGATTTGCGGATACGGTAAAATTATTAATTGACCTACTCGATCTCCTACTTCAAATCTACGCAGTGATGCAAAATATGCTTTGGTTGGCATCTTATATTTAAAGACAATTTCGCCGCGATATCCTGAATCTACTACTCCTACGCAGTTAGATAAGATCAAATCTGTTTTATATACAGAGCTTCTAGGAAATAACAGACCCACATATCCTTCAGGTATTTCTACTGCAATACCCGTATGATAATTAATAGTTTGATTATTTGGGTCTGTTACATATGAAAACGCTGTCATATCTAAACCAGCATCGCCAGGCTTTGCATAGCTTGGCATTGTAGCTTGGTCTGTTAATTTTTTAAATCGTACTTTCATTAGGTTGTTTGTAATTGTACTAGATAATAAGTCGATGTATATGTTTGAGATGTAAATGATACTCGCGCTAGTCCTGCAGACGAAACTTCAAGCTTACCAGTATCAGCATCTTTATTAGCTTGCAAAATTTCTTTAAACAAGTTACTAGAAAAGCAAATAACATCCATATCTTTAGCTGAACTATTAGCTACTTCAAATTTAATTCGGTTAGTATTGATCGATGAATAATTTACAATAAATTCTATCTTACCTGACTTAACAGTTACTCCAAAGTTTTCTGATTCAGGTAATGCATTTTTAGCTTTGATAAAGCGATTAACAAAATCTTTATCAACTGTAATCTCTGCATTCCAATTTGGAAGTTGCTTCAACTCAGGCACTTGCCGAATAACGGATAGGTCAGCTAACATAAATGTCATATCAACTTCCTTATCTGAAATGTCAATACTTACAGCCGTTCCATTTGAATTATTCACGGAAACGTCTAGGTCATCGTTTACTGCCGATAACATTTTAGTCAATTGAGGCGTAGCATAAACTCCTAGCTCACAATTACCTAAGTCAATGTTTTTAGAAGTTACACTTCCAATGACATTTTGGTCATCGGTGATAAACTTAGTTTCTGTGGAACCATTGCTTCCGTTCCACTTAACTGATGTAGTCGCTCCTGCTAGATGATAACGACTAATAAAATTTAAAAGGTCTGTCTTTTTCATAATTATACTAGTTCAAAAAATTTGTTAAATGTATTTTCGTTTGTTGATGTTACATGAGTACCGCCATAGTTCATATAGTAATGACGATACTTTTCATAAATAACTAATGCCTGATCCGGGTCTTCAAACATTTCATTCATACTTTTAAGTATCTGATAGAAATCGGTCGGCACAATTGTTTCTAATAGTTCTAAATGCGCATCACATAATTCATTAACCATATCAATAGTTTTGTTAAATGCAAACACATTATTCAATACCATTTTTAAAGTACAATTACCGTCATATTTAGCTACTTCTCCAAATGTCATATCAATCGGATGACCGAACGGATTTGGTACTTTATCATCTGCCCTATATGGGAGATTATCTCCTTTTGGAAAATATAAATGGCTAAACGTCATTTTACTCAATTGAGGTGAATGAAGATATGTTCCATATACTGGATATTGTCCTGGCGATGAACTATCTGTTGATACTTGTATTCTACTATCAAAATGCTTATTAAAGTTGTTTTGTAGTGTACTTAACAAATAAAAATCACTTATTTTAGAAATGCCTAACAAGTGAATATATCCATTACGCTTTTTTTCAAACTCTCGATTCTTTAACATTACTGCCAATGCATAGAAAAAGTCTACAAGCTTTTGAGGACCACCAACACACCAGCCTCCAAATTCAAAATCCTTGACTTGATCATACCAATATGAATATTGATGCGTATTGGATCCTTGCAGTACATTAAGAAATGTACACTTGCCGGATTGATGTTTTTCAAACCACTGAAAGTTTTCTAAACTAATCTTTAAAGAATCTTCAAATCGATTAGCATATGTAGTTCTAGGCGGAATATCTAAATTTGCAGCAATATCTGCATTGTTTTCTAACCAATGAAAAATAGTTTCACGAATCTCCGGACTCCACTTTAGAGCTCCGCGGGCTAACTGATATCCGCCCGAGTCGCCGAATACAAATGAATCTTCCAGTCCAAAGTCTTTTCTAGTCTCTGGCTTTTTATAATAATGACCCGCGGTCACTAGAAAATACGGATGTCTCCATTCTTCTGGAAAATCTTCTGCATAAAATCTACATGTCAATCCAGGCTGAACATCTTTATTCTTTTTAAATGCGTCTGCCGAGCCGCCCGCTGATAATGACGGGAAGTATATAAATCTTTTTGGTTTAGTATTTGTCATTGAACATTACCTTTAATAAATTATTACAACTAAAATATTCTTGTGTCAATTTTGTTTTAAGTTCGTTCATTACAGAATGATATGAATAATTACTATTATTATCATAGCATTCCATATGAAACCGTATTGTAGCTTTCAAGAAGCTACGATAGTTACGAGACGACTCTAAAGATTCAGTCCATTCACTTGGATATTTAAATGTCGCCGAATACATTTCATCGTAACTTAAACGATTAGGTACCATCGGTACTGCATTTGCTAATACAGCTTCATAGCACGATATACCCAACGTTTCTTGTAAGTTAGCCGAAAATACTACTTTAGCTTTACCTAGCATTTCGTGATATGCATCTTTAGTAAGTTTACGATCCTGACATATCACAAATTCATATTCCGGCATTTCTTTTGCTATCTCTCTAAATATATCCAACTGTTTCTCTGGAGCTATCCTATGTGGAAACAATACAATGTTTTCTTTTTGTTTAGGTTTGATATATGTTTCTAGATACTCCATTGGCCATCCTGTACGATAACATTTGATATCTTCGTAACCGTATGTGTCTCTAAACAATTTAATATGGTAATCCGAAGCAAACCAATTATAATCGATAGCCTGAGCCAATGACAGTTCAAAGTTTTTCACCCAACTATCTTTAATAAGTCTACCTAAAAAATCATTTTTATCATAATTACCAGCATGCCAAAGAGCATGTATCTTTACTGGGATGCCTAGTAACTGACTCATATACTTTAATTGTATAATGGTAGGATTCCAAGCATCTGTATATAAAAAGATATCACCTGAACGAACTTCTCCGTTTGTAAATGCTCTAGCTATCTTAGCCATTTGAGAACTTTTATATACATTAGTACCACCAAAGTTCAAAAATGCACCGGGAGTAGTGGCTTCTGGAATATCAGTATCTCCTTCGATGATCGAAACTTCATACTTTAAATTGTTGCTAGTTATATGCTTTGCAACAACCTCAGGTATCCAGGTTTTCCATTGACCAGTATACCTAGTATCAACAGCTTCTAAATCTACAATCCAAACTTTATTCATATCGATCGAATTTATAATCATCGGGAGTTACGTGCTGCATATTATGCACGGTAGATGTATATAATGAATAATCATCATAAACTATTTTAATACTATCCGTTTTCTTTAACAAACGAGCATCATAACAATTAAACATTAACAGCATATGACAATGTATTCTAACAATGGGCGGCGTAAGCCCTAACATATCTTCATTTACTTCTAATGTAAAAAACGTATTATCATCTTTCAAAGATAAAATTGTTTCCCAACTAAAGCCATCAATGCCGTTGATCAACTGTCGAACAGCTGGAGCGCATAAATAAATGTGCGCCGGAATTTTACCTAACGATGTTATACCGTCAGTCGCAATATCTGTTAAATCTGCTATAAACAATGTCTCTAAGTCTGTATATCGACCTTCGACTTCTTTGCCGTACCAATGTTTTCTATGTCCTATCATAACTTATTATTTAATGTTAATATAAGTACAACTATACTTAAAACCTAAGAAAATGAAAAGAATTTTCCAATATTGTTATTCTCAGGCACTCGTCCCCAATTCATTGCCTCATAAAAGTCAGACAACTTATTATACAATGACGATATAAAGATTTTATCATAATCTATATAAGTTGTTACTAACTCTACAATTTGTGCTGGATCGTCATAGCCTTTAAATGCACACTGCTCCAAGTTTAACGGATTAGTACGTAGATAAGTCCATTTAATCTTTTCCCCGTCAATAATTTCACGAATAGATTTAATCTTGTAATATTTTAACAAGTCATTATAGTTTAACGCTGCCTTAACATGCACTGGCGTACCTTTAGGTCTAGGAGCAAATGGAGCTGCTTTCTTAGTTGTAAATTTAGATAATTCTTTTACACTAGTAGGTGCCATTACATCTAATACCGGCAATGTTTTCATATGATCTTTAAATTTAAGAATCTTATTGTCTAGTGTTTCTTTATCAATATCATTTAAAATATCTTTGAGTACTTCGGCCATAAACTTACGAAATGCGGGGGGGAAGCTAGATCGAACAACGTCTAGTCCTTTTACATCCAATCGTGATATTGTATGCCCTTCCTGATTAATAAGCCATTGTGCATAACGCTTTTTGGCAATCCATATACCAGCCTTAGCTACAAATTCTTGTTTAATATCAAAGCGATGGCTCTGCACATTATGAAACTTATCAGCATAGACATTATACGATTTGTTGATAAACGCCTGTACTTCATTAGCAATTTCAATAGTACGTTCGGCCATCCATTTTTCATCTGTAATATCAAATTGAGGAAATCGTTTTTCTATAATAGGTAAAGAAGAAAAGAATGTCGAGTCTGTATCCGTATAAATACAATAATCTTTTTCAGCTCCTAATTCTTTCTTGTAGTATTGATTACCGATATCAGCAGTAAACTTAATTAGTTGCTGTCCAGTACTAGTAATAGCTACGGCATTATCCGGATCAAAAAATCTAAATCCTGGATTTCCTAGTACGCCGTAGAATGAATTCAAAAGAATTTTAGTAACTAACTGCAACCTATCAAAATATTCTGCCTTTGCAGCATCGCCTTCCTTTTCATATTTCTTTTTGAGATTCTTATACTCTACACGCTCTGCAAACCATTTTTCTAGAATAGACGGAATAAATCCTTTTGTTTTAGTATCATACACAACTCCGTTAGCTGCAATTGAATATTGATTTTCTGTAAGATAATTACGTAGTTCTTGAGCAGTTGCCCATCCATTTCCTTTACAAGAATAATGCGTGCCTTTATCTTTAACATATTCAATGCCGTCAAATTTGTCTAGTTTAAACATTTTTGTTTCGGGCGAAATGCCAAGTGTCATAATGATACTAGGATACAAAGATGTTAAGTCAAGGTCGTATATCCATTTATAACGACCCGGATCCGGGTCTTTTACATACGCTCCTAGCAATTCTAATGGAGCATCTGATTCACGTATTTTTTTACTAGGAGCCACTAAACCTAAACGTTTTAAATAGGTCAATGAAGCTCCGTCTAGATATCTAGTAGAAAAATAAACATCTTCATATGGCACATGACCTTTATGACAAATACCACGGGCTAAATCAATCAATTTCATTTTACGATCAATATCAACTACCAGATCTACGTCATTCATGTTATAGTCAATATACTTTTGTATATCAGCATGCATCAAATCGTTTAGATTGCCGTCGTATTTAATTTTACCTTTACCTAATTCTTTCTGCGAAATAGCTTCTAATGAATAACTAGACTCTTCTGAATATGTAAAGTTTTTATACAATGCCATATAATCTAAACAAGCAACTCCTGATATACGATATCGGTTACGATGCTTAAGCCAAATAACGTCTTTGATAGGCGACAATTGTCGAGCTTTATTTTCTCCTAACACTCGTACCATACGATTATACAAATACGGTATATCGAAGAAATCAATATTCCATCCAGTTATAATAGTCGGTTGAATTATTTGATACCTATATAAAAACTTTTGCAATAGTTCGTATTCATCACTACAAGACTGAATCATGTCTGTTGACTGCACTTCACGTGCCTTATCTAATATCCAAACATGGCGCGTATCATTTGCTTGATCATAGATAGCAATTGATGTAATCTCATTATATGCATCTTCAGCCGTAGAAAATCCGTTAGCAATATCAACCTCAATATCAATAAAAATAGTACGGTGTCCTGTAGATAAATCATCTGAATCAGTATACATATCTATTAATGTACGTGTCTCTGGATTGATATCTGATTCATACAAGCCTTGCTCGTCTTTTTCGTGATCTGTAACTTTATTAAGTAATGTCCCATCTAATGCTACAAACTTTCCGTATGCCGCTTTGCGGTATGCATAAGGCTTGTATTTAATTTGTAGATGACCTTTAACATCATCCCAAATATGTACAGTATTAGATTTCTGATGATATGCTACTGCTTGATACATTATACTAATTCCTCGTAAATTCCTAACCCTTCGCTCGCTACTAAAATAGTAACGGCAGCGATCGGCTCTGTTAGTAATAATAAATAACCTATAAGTCTTAAAGCCGATTTAAGAAAACTTATACGTTGATGTTGTTTAGGATCTGGATGTTTCATAACTATATTTTATAAATGTTTCTATAATTGCGTTTTAGTCCGTTATCGTCAAAGCCATACCCAATTACCCATTCATCTGCTATTTCAAAACAAAAATGATCTACAGTTACTGGATTGTCTTTTCGATGCACTAGAGTTACTACTTTAACTTCAGACGGCATACGTGAATCAACACGTTGTAAAATTTCTAACATAGTCTGACCAGTATCGACAATATCTTCGATAATATAAACCCTTTTACCTTTAAGGTCAATCTCTAATTCCTTAGTAAAAGTTACACCAGAAGAATTATCCTTGCCATGATATGATTTAGGACGTATAAAGTCTACTTCGATATCAATTCCCATATCTTTTACTAGATCAGAAAAAAACATAAAGGAGCCGTTCAACACACATATCATAACTGGTGGTAATGAATTACCACTAGACTTATGTTCCTCCGAAAGTCGATGTGCCATGGCACGTACTCGTCGTTCAATTTTATACTCCGGTATAAGTATTTCCATGTTATTAGTCATTATAACCTTTTACGAATTCGTAAAACTCGTTACGAGTAGACGGATCATCTTTAAATGCCCCAGTCAATTTAGATGTCTTCATACTGGCACCTCCGTGTTTAACACCTCGGCATTGAACACAATTGTGAGTAGCTTCAATCATTACAGCAACACCTTTGTTATCTTCAATGATAGTATCAACTGCATTATGAATAGCAACTGTCAATTGTTCTTGTATTGCACCGCGACGACCAAAATGCTCTACAATACGATTAAGTTTACTTAAACCAATCACCTTGCTTTGGTCTCCAGGAATATATGCTACATGTACCAAACCCATTATGGTTTGATGATGATGACTACACATACTTGTTAATGGAATACCACCTTCAAATACCATACCATCATAGCCGTCACTAGGAAATGCAGTGATCGATGGGGCCGGATTGAATCTACCGGCCCATAGATCAGTTACATATGCTTTAGCTACACGTCTGGGCGTATCACTGGAATTGGGATCGTTAACCCAATCAACTCCTAATGCTGTAAGGAACTCTCCGAAATGATGAGCAGCTTTGTTAATAATCTCTGCCTTTTCATAATTAGAAAGCGATGCATCAGGACCATCTGTCAATTGTTTTTCTGCTAGTTGAGTTGATATGCCATTAGCAAAACCAGTCATTACAGTTTCAATTGAATTAATTATTTTAGCCATTATTGTTCGATATTAATTATTGAAATTTCTGATTCGCGGATCACTAAATAATCTTTATCATTAATAGATAAACGCTTATGTTTTGAAACTTCATTTTTATGAATTAACACATGATCTCCAATTTTAACTGTCATCGGAATACGATCTCCGGTTTGCGTAAACAATCCATCGCCGACTGCAATTACATCTGCATGTACATAGTTATCTGTACCTTCCATAAGCAAAATTCCTGTTTTAGTCTTGTCTTGCTTTTCTCTTTCGAGAACGACTACAATGTCGCCTACTGGTTTCATTTTCATAACTTATCCTTTTTAAATTAAACATTTCGTTGAGTATCAAATGCAATAATATGATCACGTCCGGTCATATTATATCCATATTCTGCACATAGATCAAATACTAACGGATACATTTTAATCAATGCTTCCCTAGTATCGCCTGCAGGCATAATATATGTTTTATGTTTCGGAATTCCAAATTTTACTCGAAATTCTTCAATCTCACGTAAATTTTCTATAGAGCCATCCCATACCGGCTTATAATGATAATCAGAATGATATGCAATCATTTTACGTATAGCTTCTTCATTGAGACGAAATTTATTATGTTGATCAATAAACCGCTGATCTACTACACTACCTTTAGGAGTTTGAATTCCTAATTTAGGAACACTGTTACTAAATTTAGGTGACAATGATATTAAATCAATAGGAAAATCTGTTTGTACAAAATGACTACCTTCTGTTTCAATAGTAGTAATAATACCACGATTAAAAGCAAATTCAGTTAATTTATTTAATAATGCTGGTTGCATCGTAGGTGATCCTCCAGTGATCATCATTTCTTTGATATGCGGATTTTCATCATAGATTTTCACAATATCATTAAAAGTAAACTTACCTTTTTCTGGATGTATTGAACTATACCAGCTATCACACCAACCACCTTCTCCGAACCAACAACGGTGGGTACATCCGGTTACACGGATTGCTATAGTAGGACGTCCTGCTCTACTACCTTCACTTTGCACACATCTATACAATTCATTGATGGGCAATACTTTATTATAATCTGTTATTTTTTCCATAGGTGTTAAAAAGGTAAATCGTCATCTTCAATAGTATTAGAATTAACTTGCGTTACTTGCTGTTGTTTACTAGTAAAAAACTCTTGTAAAAATGAATGCGAATATTTTAATATAAGGCCTGTGTAATTTGGAGTAGTTACATGTTCAGTAATAAACGGCTGTTTAGATCGTCGTGCTACTTGTGCAACTTGTTCTGCTATTTCACGAGAAGGTTTATATCCTAAGTAAGTACGTAATGATATAAAATCTTCGGGTACTATAGGCCGGCAAGTTACTGTATAATACATGCCATTTGATACAAAACTACTAACAACTTTATCAACTGTTTCCATAATTATTCTTCGTATATACTACTATTTTTATCATTTTCAAAACACTCTACTTTAATACATTTGCAACGACCCGCATCGGTATTAGATAACACTTTATTAAAATGTTCGTATACTAAACGAGCACAACTTTCAGCACCCATCTTTTCTAGGAAGTGTACCTTAGCCAGACCCATCTGACCCAATTGTTCAAAGATGTCTGCATATGGATCATCCTTTTGAATTAAAGTTGTATGGTCCCACATATGGTCCATCCAATCTTTTAATCCGTTACCTTGAGGCGGTGTCTTAAAGCCGCCATAGTCTACAATCCAATTCATATCATCTAATTGATTGTCAATGTCCGGTTCATTACTAGCAAACCATACTTTAAATTTCAAAGCATATCCATGTAACAACTGGCAATGCGAATGCTGAGCTTTCCATTGGCGTATTGCTACCGAATAGTTATCGAATAGTTTTGTCGAAATATATCTAGCCATTATCTGTTCTTTGTTGAATATGTCCAAGCAAAATAGTATTTCTTACCGTGCAACAAATGTGATGCTGTATGATCATAATTGTCACTAAATTCGTCCATGTAAGTACACATAGAATCTTTGTCGTTAAACATTGTATAATTGCTGGCATCAGAATACATATCATTAAATGTCCAGCCGGTATGCTTAACAGATCTGTTTTGTACCGTTTCATATGCCATAGTACGGAGGTATTCCTGATCACACTGCGGCAATGTCTTAAAGTCAAATGTTACTTCAACGTCTTTAAATTTAAACATAATTATTAATTTTTGTATAGATAAATATATAAACTTATTTGCAAACGCTCAAATTTTCTAAACTTTTTTTGTACTGTTCGTAAAAATAGCTTTCATCGATAGCGTCCCATCCGTAGAATTCTTGTTCTCGGATCTGCATAAATAACTCTTTGGTCTTACTCATATATTTTTATTATTACTTTAATATAAGTACTTCTTTCAACGAATCCAAATTATTTTTGATCTTTTTGTTGATAAAAATAATATGCTGAGTTTCCATATGTACGATCAATATCTTCACTGTACATACGATCTTTATTGAGTTTAAGTTTAGGAACATTGTTAATATCATATGGAACAATGTAATCAGCGTTGTGCCAACGTAACAAATTGTTTGGTTGTACGCAATAATTACCGTCATCTAATTGTATAAACTGATAACATTTGCTATCCTGGTCATTGGCATAACCGACATTGAGTTCGTTAGGATCGCCATCATAATCATCTATAGTACAAATATATCTACCGGTACGCCAACGGTTATCACGACAATGTACATCAACTCGTTTATTTTGTAAAAAAGAAAATGTAGTTACAGCAATACTATTAGACTGACAATCCCATGTCTGTAACAATTGTAAACGAGTTTGTTCGATATCTGACAATGTATCGTAATCTTCTTTATGACAAAATGCACTTATAGGTAACTGCCAAAAGATAGCTCCAATATTAGAAAGGAAATGAAAATGCATCGGACGATTAATCATCGCTTTAACGCCGAAAATATAACCTGGCATAATTCCAGTACCGTCAGGTTTAATATACTTTTCTCTAACAAAACATTCTATGTATGGCAGATTAGCATTTAATGCTGGCATTTTAACGCTTTACATTTTCGTGTTCATATGGACAATGTCGACATCCATTACCGCAACAATATCCACGTTTAAGATGAAAGTGGGCGGTAAATACTCGCCGCCCATTCTCATCTATATAATAATCTTTATATTGTTCTTCTAAAGCTAGTTTAGAAATCCAATCATCACTACGCATTATTTTTTAATATTTGCAAGTTTTGCCCAACGGTCTTTGCTAATCGATTCAGTCTTAACATCACCAGCTGACGGAGCTAAGAAATTTGCAGCACCAGACTTTAAAGCATCGGCAAAATTCGGTGCACCTGAATCATTCGGTTGAGGCATTGAAGATCTAGCAGGCGCCCAATTTTCTGGTTTAGAATTTGCTAACATTGTATTTACGTTTGCTACAATATGATCTGCAATCTGTTCATCTGAATCATAACCGTTTGCAGCCCATACCTCTCGTGCGTTATCAGTTAGAAACTTTGAAACCATATCACGTACATTTTGCTCACTAAACGCTAATAAATTACCAGCCTTTAAATTAGCATCCTTTGTATCACTCTTCCCTGCTATAGTTACAATTGCTGCATGCACAGCTTTAAGTATTTGTTCCGGTTCTAAATTACCTTTAATGTCAAGTACTGGCACTTTAGCATCTGGATTAGCTGCATATACTTGTGACCAACGATGATGGCCATCGATAACAAACTGTCCGTTATATGTGATTATAGGGTCTGGAAAACTAGCATTTCCTTTTAGAAATCCATCTAACGAGCCATATTCATCCGTTAAAATATTTTTTAAGCTTTCCTGTGCCCCGATTTCATTTTGTGTTGGCTTAAGTTCTTTTACTGCAATAGATCCACCACCAACGTTAAGTTTTTCATCAGCCGGGTCGCCGTCTGTTTGTCCTGCTTTAATTACGGCAGCAACTTTTGGATCAGCTGAATATTTTTGTAATGCAGCTACGTAATCTTCAATACTACCAGCATCGAATTTTTTAGTTAAATCCGTTAATGCATCATCAGTTGCATCTTCACGTACTATGCCTTCAATTAATGATTTGAGTTTTATGTGCATGTTGTTCCTATTTTTTAAATAAATATTTACGCGGTCACAATTTCACATGCTCCGCCGGCACACGCTGCCTCCCCGCGCAAATTAGTAGCATCATCCAATTCTACAATACGAGATAAATCAATATTTTTGAGCGACTGCATCATTTCATTGAAACGTTCCTCTGTACAATCTTCAAATGGCGCTTGAATATAACTACCACCATCAAAGGGCAATACTGACAATCCATTATAATGATCGCGATTTTCCCACATCCATTGACCTACAGCATCCCATTCGTGGTCACGTAATGAAACGGTTGCTGATACATTATGAGTATTACTACCCGTACGATGTCCTGGCTTAACCCATTCCATATGAACTCGCTTAATACGTTCTAATAATTGAATTGGGGATTCACTTCGTAAAATTGCTCCATCCGGTGCTTTTTGTGGTATACTAATTACTGCAGTATCATGTGGACGGAAATATTCATCCTCAATTAATTCAGGATGATAAATTGCCAAATAACTGTAAATGGCTTCATTTTTACCTACTCTAATACGTCTGATATAATAGTCATTATGCCATGCATGAATACCAGAACTAGTTCCTAAAGTTAACGAAGTAGTACCAGCTGGCTTTACGGTTGTTGTACGTGCTGATTTGTTAATACTGATAAGTTCTGCAACACGTAAATTTTCTTCTTTAACAATACGAGCTGCCTGTTTCATGTCATATCCTAATACAACGCCCGATCCGATGCCTGTCATAGATACGCCGATCAATGCATCTTTTTCTGTTGTACGTTTCCAGATTGGACGAAGATAATGAAAGTCGGTATATCCGGCTTGCAACGTTCCAATAAATGCAGCTGCCTTAACTCGTGCATTATAGTCTTCTTGAGATACAATATCACTAACATTAACTTCACACAAGTTGCAGAATTGAAACGGACGAAGTGCAATTTCACAACATGGATTAGTACCCCAATCTTTATCATTGCTAAGATAAATACCAGGTTCGCCAGCTCCTGATGCTTCTACTCGTTTCCATAAATCTGTAAAATATTCTTTAGTAAGTTTATGGCGCATCAATACTGCCGAGTTATTTGCACGGCCACGCTGCGGATTCAATTCCCACCAAGCTCCTGATTTACAGGCAATCATTTCATCATCGTCTGCCGAAAACAATGAGATTAGTGCAGCACGACGAATACCGCCGGCCAATACCGCATCAGCAATATGACATACAATATCATGGACTTCGATAGGCGAAAGTTTATCGCCATCTTGTTTGCCATCTAATATACCTTGAACTTTAATCAAACATTCTTTTAGCGGTTGCGGTCCAGGTGCCTTTCCACCCGACGTTACTAGACGAGCGCCTTTTGGCCGAATATCTGAAAAATCAAATTTGATCTTTGATCCTCCGATAAAATAGTTTTTAATTAGAAGTTTAACTGCATCTGCCCATCCTTCAATACTATCTGCAATCAAATATCTACGTTCACGATCTGCTTTTGGTTTATGAATTTCTGGTAATTGATCTACATGATGTCGTTGTACACTATAACCAACTCCAGTACCACCCAACAATAAAAACATTACTTCGCCAAATGCGCGCCAATCATCGATCGGCAAATAGGCACAATTGTAAATACGATTAGGAGAAATTTCAATCGGCTTACCACCGAATTGCAAACTACGCATCGATGGCAATACTTTTTTATCGTATACCATTTCATAAACAGATTCAATTTCCTGTGCTAATTTAGGATACTTACGCTTATGCATTTCCTTATTTCTTGTAACTAGTTCTTCCCATGTTTCCCTACGTTGTAGTTCTGGTAAGTATTTCGCGTACTTCATATAGATAGTAATCGAACTTAGAATCTCGTTTGATACGTTCATTAGTAATCCTTTTAATAATGTAATTTATTTTTAGTATTTTTATGCATAAATATACTGCTGTTGGCTAGTCAATGTAGCTTTTAGAACAAAAATAATTATTTTTTATTCAAAGCCGGACGTATTGATTTCAGAATATTTTTGCGACAGCATACGTCTAGCTAATTCATTTCCATTTTCCATTTGCTTTTTAGCATCCTTACCTTGTATAGACGTATCTGCATAGATATTGATTTGACCGTTACTGGTATTCATTTTACTAGGTAACGTAATTCCATCAGGACCGAATCGATTCTTAATTACGTGCCATCTACCTGTACCCGCTAATTTATCCTGTACCTTTCTTGATAATGATATTACAAAGTCGGCTACCATTACCTTACCATATGATTCGGCAATCTTTTCAGCTCCAATGACATCTTCTTCTAATGCCGATCGATTTGCCTGCGATGCCGTCCAGACCGGAACTTCATATTCGCCTGCTAATCCTCGCAGGTCTTCATAAATGCCTTCCAATTCATGCCGTTTTTCTGTTCCATGTCCTCTTAACAAGTCGGCATAGTCTACTATAATAACATCAGGTTTCATACCTTGCATGATACATTTTTCAATATGTGCACGCAATCCCATTACTGAACATGTCTTTGTTGGATAATATTTTATGACAAGCTTTCCAGGTAATCGTGACAATTCAGATTTAACTTGATCTTGGTAATGTTTAAGATTTTGATTAGCTATACCCGTTACAACAGAGTCATATCGCAAACCAACATATGCCTCATTTAATTCTAAAGTATAATGAATTACGCTCATACCTTTTCTAACCGCATGAGCTCCAATATTAATAAGACCCCAAGATTTACCAATTCCAGCAGGAGCTACAAATACTCCTAACTCGCCTTTACCTAAACCACCGGAGGTCAATTCATTAATTATTTCCCACGGCGTTTCCTTTGTAAAACGTACAGACTCAGTATATCGTTCATCGATACTAGACATATAGTCATGGCCAATCTCTTTATCTCCGCCGGACTTTAAAGCTTTATCAATTGCAACTTTAATGTCATCGTATCGTCCAATTTTAAGTAATTCAACAGATGATAGAATAGCTTTTTTAATTTCTTGATTTTTACAAAAATCTAAAGCTTGTTGTTTAATGAATGTTAAATCATCTGACTCTGAATATTTCCATGCGTCTTTAAGATGTTCTTTGATTTGTGTAGTTAATACATCGTTGTCTACGTTTTGAAGTTTAACTTTCATTACTTCTAATGTAGCCGTTGTTTTATACTCCTTGTGATAATCTAAAATGGTTTGTACTATCCATTCATTAGCATCACTTTCAAAATACTCAGGAATTAATATATCTGATATTTGCTGCAAAAATCCTTTGTCAGTTAATAACGATGTAATAACTTTTATTTGGAAACTATATCCATAACTACTTAAGCGATCTGTCATACTTAATTATAAGAATAAATTTGTAAAAATCAAATAGCAGCGTAAGCATTTAGTGAATTAAATGTTACTAACCATGTATCAACATCTTTTATAGTTGTATACATTTTATCTGCCATGAACATTTTCTTAAATTCATATACGTTTGTTTTATTGACGCCGTCACGGACTAGATTAACCGTTAATAATTTTGCATTACCGGAAATGTCAATTTCTTTTAATTGCATTAAATCCATGTTTAATCGTAATTGTTGTTCATTAACAATTATCGATTCATGAACATTATGCTTTTTAGTTAGGTTGTTTGAATATGTAACAAGTTCGTCAATTTCTAACTGCCTAGATTCCTGTAATATAGGAAAATGTTTAATTAAAGTTTTCAATCCTATGCCTTTGAGGCCAGGAATATTATCTGATTTATCGCCGGTTATAGCCCGATATAACAAATAATTTTCAACAGGTAATCCTATTTCTTCTTGTAACACTTCGGGCGTATATAGAATCTTTTTAATAGGACTCCATACATTGATTCGATGATTTACTAGTTGCAAAAAGTCGCGATCGGTAGATACAATCGTAACTTTATGTTCAGGATCTGTATACATTTCGTTAGCAATATATGCAATCACATCATCAGCTTCAACATTATCGATTGCGATAGTTGTAATTGGTAGACAATTAAGATATTCTACAACACGACCAAATTGACGTTTCATACTAGCAGATTCATCTTCTAATGTAGCAAACTCCTGATATCTATTAAATTGAGTTTTTACTGCTCTGTTAGCTTTGTAATTAGAATATATGTCTTTGCGACGTTTAGAGCCACCCTTACCATCAAATACAATAACACAACGGGTAGGCTTTAGTTGACGGATAACGGAGGCAACAGACCGTAAAAAGCCTGTCACTCCTCCGATATGATCTCCATCATCATTTAATGCAGGTACCGCAGAGAATACTCTAATAAAAGTATTAAGACCGTCAATAACTAATATATGACTATCTTTACTACGTCCCTGACTTTCAGCATGTTCTTCCGTAACTTGTTTAAATAATTCTAAATATCTGTTTTTCATGCTTCTTCGTTAATGAAATCTTCATTTACTTCAATATCATCAATTCCAATAGATCCGGTTTGGTATTTAAAAATATAAGCATCACATATGGCTTTATAAATTTCATCTTTAAGTGACGTATCATTTTCTAATGTACCTTGGAAATCTTTTGAAAGAAACTTAACTGAATTGCCATCTAACTTAGTATAAGTATACCAAGCTCCGGCTTGAGTTACTAATTTATATTCTTTCATTACTTCCAACCAGCCTCCGTAATTATCGATACCCGATTCAAAGTAGATATCATAATCAATTGACTTTAATGGTGGGCCCATTCGATTCTTTATCACTTGCGCTCTAGTCTTAATACCAATAATCTGCTCAATACCTTTTGCATCTTTTGCTTTGATTTGACCAATAGATTTTAAACGTAAACGCACACTAGCGTGGAATGGAATAGCTTTACCGCCAGATGTTGTCCATGGATCTCCAAAACTAACACCTAGTCTAGAACGCAATTGATTGGTAAAAATCAAACAAATCTTTTCACGTGCAATCATGTTAGTAATTTTACGCATTCCTTTAGATAAGATAATAGCTTTGCTTGTAGCCCAACCATCCTTATCAAATTCAGCAGCCATTTCTATTTTTGTAGATGCTCCCATTACTGAATCGACTACAATTGTTACCAATCGATCCTTGTTAGATTTGCGTACTGATTCTACAATAGACTCAATTGCTTCAAATATATCTTCCATTGTTTCCAACGGAACATACAACATTTTAGTTAAATCTACTCCAATAGCTTCTAAAAACTCGCTACTTACAGCACTTTCCGTGTCAATATAGACTCCCAAGCCGCCTTGTCGTTGCGTATCAGCTAATGCATGTGTAGCCAATAATGATTTACCAGATGCTTCTAGTCCGGTTATTTCAGTAATACGACCGATTGGAAAACCTCCAAAAGGCCTATTCGATATAGCCAAATCTAACATTGATGAGCCCGTACCTACCCAGCCCGACACATTAGAGGGGGAATCTTCGTCCCCCTCCAAAAAATATGCCGTCTTGTATCCGGAGCCTTTAAACTTTTTATTTAAGTTAGTTGCTAACTCACCCGCTAATTCGTCGGAGAGTTCGCTCTTTGATACTGATGCCATTTATAACTCCTTTTATTATTTACCAAACAATTCATCAAATGCATCGCCGACATCGTCAACGGAGTTAACTCCGGTTGCAATTGGCTTAGATGCTGATGCAGATGAGCCTTCACTAGTAGTGCCGTCATCTGTTGGATTCAACCAATTTTCTAACGCTTGTTTTAATTCATCATAACTAGGTTCTTTAAAAATCTCTGAAAGATTTGGTTGTTGCATTGCAATTTTTTCTGCAATCGCCTTTTCGGTTGTTATTGGCGATGTATTAGGTTTAACACGTATTGTAGTCTTAGGATAAGACTGGCTGCCTTCAGACGGAGTAAATTCGACTACAATATCACGTCCATTGCTCGGATCAGTCAAGTCGCCATAATCCGGATCAGCAATAAATCCCAGCAATTCAGTATATACTGTTTTACCAAAACCCCAAAACTTTACACCTTCACTTTCTTTACCACGAATGATAATAGGAACATAGCAACGCATTTTTGGTTCAAGCTTTTTACCTAGTTTCCATTCATCGGAATTGCCAGATGTTTTAAGTTTTTCTGTAAATTCGACAACCGGATCAGGGCGTCCATATGTTATAGGCGATAAGAAACTTTTCTTACCTATATCATAATGAAAATACAATTCTTGGAATGGGTTGTCTTTGTTGTGCTGATATGGCACGATTCGTACTTGTTGCTTACCAGGCTCAGGCTTCCAAAGTACATCCTGGCGCTTAGTCTGTGACTGTAACTCGTTAAGCTTTCTTTTAATTGCTTCTAAATCCATAATTTTACCTTTTTAAATTGTTAATTGTTATTAATTACTTAATTATAAGAGAAATGATCAACAAATCCTAGAGAAATGTTGAAAAAGTTATTTGTCAATTGTTATTTGTTTAATTAGCACGGAACGAAATTACATACGTTCCATATCAGCCTGATCCTGATACCATACAGCATATGCCTGACAAACTGCTAAAATATAATCATCTAATAGATTCATTTGCTGTTTGTCAATACCATTTGTTTGCATCCATGTTAAGATATCTTTTTTAGCTGCGCGTAAATCAGCATCTTGTTCTGTCTCTTTTAGCCATAACCCTTCCGTTAACATTTTACGAACTTCTTCACGAATGATTTGCTGTAGTTCTGTTTTTTTCATTACACTTTCCTTTTTTACTAGAGTATCTTTGTTGTATGTTTTAAATACCCCGCGGCCTTTCATCATATTTTTGAGTTTACCTTTCATTACATGCTCATTCTCGCCGCCCATTTCAATTTTTAGTTCATCCGGTTTAAGCATAGGAATCAATTTGACTACAGTCTTTTTACCTGTAGCTGGATCAGTGATATGCAACACTTCGATATTTTTACTGACAATTTGTTTCGTAGCTGGATCTACAAACTTACGTGGTTCTTCTGTAAACTCTGTGCGATAATCGCGTGCAGTTTCAAACCATGTCATGACATCTTCTATGATATCATTTAAATGTTTGGGTGATTTTGCTACTATTCTATATGCCATATCTTATATAAATATATTATTATAAATCAATTCTTTTGTATAATTGTAACTTTATATGCCGTAATGATTCACCGTTTGTTAATAACAATGAATTACTGTATACAGCCCAATTAATTACAAAGGTCTTATCTAATACTCCGTTATTCATTTCACGTATAACCATATTCAATGCATTAACGGTATACATAGTATTGGTTTCTTTTTTACGATGTATTAGTATGGTATTTGATATACGTTTAGTATCAGCAGTTTCGACATTGTAAGTAATATAAGAATCACTATGTACATCTGCATCGGAAAATACAAACAACCGTCGTTCTGGAATTGTGTATGCTGATATAATGTAATCAGCGATTATATTTAAATCCTTACGGTGTGCAAATGTACATAATAATTGTGGCTTCACATTATCCTTTTCTCTCATGATTCATGGAACTCATCAACAATAATAGCAATTGTTATACTAGCTCCGCTTTTTGATTCACGTATATCCAGTTTGGTTTGATATTTTGTTTCGCCCATCTTTGTTATAAAGGATAAATAAATACCAGCTTTAGTTGGCGTATCAATAGTTGTAACTGAATCTGAATCAGCTTTTAAATTATCACGTCCTTCAAACACAGTAACATGCCCGTAATCACCGGATGCACTTGCAACCACTTTGTAAAAAGTAGGATTGAATCCTGACAAAGAAACTCCATATGCTGTCAATGCTAGGAATGGGTCTTTGTAGTTTTTCATTACATCATTAATACCTTTCAATGTATCAAATGAATTAAAGTATTTAGACATTAGACGATATGCTGCTGACTTGATTATAGTATTACGTATAGCAACTGCCGGCTCTGGATCTTTGAATCTACTTGCTGCAAAGTTATGAGTATATCCAAACTTTTTAATAAGTGCCGCATATGCTTTTTTACTACTATTATACTGTGTTTGATATTTTTGCGCTAGTTCAGTTGTAATTTTAACCTTACCAGAAATCAATGCAAATTCTTCTTTAGTAAAGTCATCTTTCTCAGATCCCATTTCTGTATTTGATAATTTTTTTACAGATAAGAAATCTTTTGCTCTACCACTCAATGCATTTTCTTCTTTCAATGAAACAGCAATAACCAACGGACTTTCAGTATCAAATAATGAATTCAATCCAACTTGTAATACTTTATTACGTTTATCAACAATATTAATTATTGAGTTAGTTTTTTCTGACTCTTTTACTACACGTTCAATTTCTGTTTTATCATTTTGTTTATAAAGATATACATCGCCTGGACACCATTTGTCTTTAGGAATTCCAGTAATTGCATTTGCTGCATTTCGTATAGATTCAAAGAATGGGCCGCGGTCAATAACATAACCTTCGCCCCATTTTTGTTTAATTGTATACGCAGCTGATACAGCATTTAAAAATAGTTTCTTTGTTTTTTGATCTAATTCTGATCCTGATGCTAGTAGCTCAACACCTGTTTTCACAAAGCCGTGAGACTTGCTACCGTAATGGTCTACATTCATATTATTAATTAGTTTGCCAAAATCAGGTGGCGAATCATCAGAACCAACAAGAAAGTTATAAACAACATTTAATAGCTTTTCAGGGCATGTATAAAAGAATACTACCAAGCCTTCTTTGAAGTCAGGAGTTTCTGTACCCGTTAAACCACTAGTAGTTTGTTTAGCAGTAAATGTATCTTTACTTATATCTGATAATTTAACTATAGTATTGTTTGCCAATGGAATAACTGGCTTCTTAAATGTATTTTTAATCAATGCCAATCGCTCATCAAAATCTGTTACATTGGCAATTTGAGTCATGGTATCAAGGAATGACTTGTCAATCACTTGTTTTGTTTTATCTGGCTCTAATGTGAATGGCTCGCCGGCACTTATACGATCAATAAATGCTTGAAAATATTTGTCACGGTTTAATTCAGATGGCGTAAATGAAGCTTCTACAATTATATTATTAGTAACATCATAACCATGTTCAAATATAACTTGATTTAACACGACTAATTCTTCGTCGCTATACGGATGTTCTGCATAGCCTTTTGGTAAACGATAAAACCATTCTGAGATTATATCGTCCCAATCAATGTCGATCGGCATTGTAGACATGTCATGTTTAGATTCAGGTTGGATTGACTCGACAACTATATTAGTTACCGACTCTTGGTTAGGATTCAGTAAATTATCTAAGTCAATTATATTAACCAAAGTATCTTTCTTCATAATGTAATAGATCAAGTTTATTGGAAACATCAACTAGTTGAGCGGCATTTAATAAATCAGATGACTCAGCAATTGATTCATTTTGAATATCTACAAACTCTTGCAAGAAATTAAATGTCATTAAATGTGTATTAAACATTTGACTTGCCCATGTCATATACTTATCACCTAACTGATACTCAATAGCGTATGACTTGTTAACTACATCAATTAAATGCGCAAATTCACCGTTAAATTTAATAGCAGGTAACAACGGAGTGGCGTTCCAATCTACAAGATACTTTTGCAATTTTTCAGCATGTTCTAGTTCGGCAGCTGCTTCGCCTGAGTAAAATGCGGCCGCTTTAGTATAGCCAACTCCTTGGCACCAATTAGCTGCCCCGCGATAAAAATAATGTGCAGCATATTCTTCAGCTATTGCTGAATTTAACGTATCAACAATTTCTGGAGTAAGTGTTTTTGGTTTTATTACACTTTCTTGCGTCGATACTACGTTTTGTACGATTGAATTTGGTAATGTCATCATATGAGTTTATTATAAATATTCGTAACTTTATTAATAAATATTCAACAAACTTTGTTTGTCATATCCTGCATGGCATGATAGTTAACGCCAGCTTTTATTTTTACAGGAAATCCGTTTGCAGATATTATTTTCTTTAGCTTTAGGATAAGATCTTTGTTATCATTTAGATCAAAATCAAACAATAGCGAATCATAAGTATACAATATCAACTTACTAGAATACTCGGATAACATGTCATGCAATTCGTTTATTACTAGCATGTTATGTTCAGTCTCTGTGGCTTGTAATAGATAATTAAATAATTTACCGGCATTCGCATCCGTAATGCTATCCCATTTAATGGCACGTTTAAACTTAGGAGTTACTATATATCCATCACGTTTAAACTGTTTCCATAGATCAGCAATGTATTGTTTAGTTTTACCGAAGAACGGAATCTTTTCAAACTCTTTATCAATACCACCATACAACAAATGAAATGTCATTTGTTTGCTTTGTTCATATTCTTCTGTAGTCAATTCCGTTTTATTGAAATATTGTCTACCAAAATATGTATGTACAGATTCATCTGGTAATTTATAATCAATGAGATCGGCGATTAACCGTACATGGAATGCATCGTAATCAAATTCTAATAACATACCGCGGTTAAATCTACTACATATCATACTACGCGAGCCATTATCTTTATTTAAAGCAGCATAATTAATACCACCAAACTTATTACTAGGACGTCCAGTACTGGTATATGTATTGTATTCGCTATGCATAAATCCAGAACGTGTCGTTTGATTAAAATGTTCTTGTAATAGTGCCGTATTTACATGTATACCATTTACTTCAATACCAAATAAATTATCGATAATATATTTTTCATATTCTTTAAATTCATCTGTTATCTGATATGAGTTATATATGTTCATAAATACCCCGCGCATGCTACGACACCTTTCTAAATGCTTAGTCATCGGAAACCAATCATTACTATTAGATTCTGTAAACCACCATTTATTCCACATATCATGTGCCGTAGTATCCGTATTGTCCAATGGCAACATTTTGTTAGTGTGCCACCATGCAAACAAATCAGCATCATAACAACTATTTGCATACGTATAAACGAATCGTTTTTTTGAAAGTACAAAGATATTATATGAACTTGTAAACTTCTGTAAAAGTTCTATATTAAAGTTTTTACAATCTGGATTATGAAATGATACGACAAAGTCTCTATCGTGAGCTATACTATATATGTATAACGCACTTAAACGGTTTTGCGTGTAATGTTTATAGTTATCAGAAAATATTGGAATCCAGAAACTATCTCCGGCTCGTAAACAGTCATATACAACTTGTAACTCTATTTCGGAATCAATAAACATTTCTTAATTATAAGATGTTTATCGTACGAATCCAAATATTTAGATTACATATTCGCCATAATATGAAAAATATTCACGAATGCCTGGAAAGGTATCTTCTAAAACTATTAAAGCACGTTCATTATACTCTAATGACTCTTGTCCTTTAATAGACCATGTAATTTGTCCGCGACGAAACAAAAGTAAATTAATACCAGGTTTATTGTTTGAATTTGCATCTTTATATTGATCTTTATCAATTTCTACAATGTAATCTAGTTGATTAATCTTTTGTACAAAGTATCGTGTGAATTGACGTTTAATGTAATCATCAGGCGTAGGCACTGGTTGATAATAAACCGGCAACTTATGATTATGATATTGTGGTCGTTTTTTACGTAGATTAAAATAGTCAATATTTTCCGGACGCAGGTGATAAATACCAGCAGCTCCCCCCTTACGTAACGCTTGAGATTTGTTAGTAGGCGTTTCTCCGGTTACTGGTATACCAGCTGCTAAACAATATACACCTACATATTCAGTGCCATCTTCTAATACCCATTCACCTGGATTTGCGTAAAAACCTGTTTGTATTTCACTTTTTAGATAAAAAGATTTTAAACGCATATATTAACCTCCTAACCATACTGCTTCTACTACTGACTGCCAATCGTTTTCCGCGGCTGTATGTGTAACTTTAGTTACCATAAACGATCCGCCACCTATACCTGCAACAGTAACTCGTTGTCCAAATTTAAATCCGCCATGACCTTGTATTGTAGCTCTAAATGTCATAGGAAATTGTGCATCTGTAACAGCTACTTTCCCTGTTCGTGCATCTTCTGCAGAAGCTCCCGATACAACAGCAGCTAATGCTTCACGTAACGTTTTGGACGAATCAGCTGAGTATTTATCGTTTGTCAATCCTGAATTAGACATGTCTTGTACTAACTTTAATGCCGCAGCTTGGTTAGTACCGCTAGCAGCTTCTCCATTCCACTTTGCCGGGCCTGCATTAGATGGATGTTTTACTGCTATAGCAAATCCATCTGCAGATGCCGGAGCACATCCTAAATCTAGTTGTCTAATGGCTTGGTTACCACTAAACGGATCAAAAACGGATGCACCACTAGTGATAGTACCGCTATTTAATGCTATTATTAATATATCAGCTGAATTTCCTGAATGCGGGGCAACTAGTTGTAATTTAATAGCTCCACCGGTTAGAAAAGAAATACCATCAAATAATTTTTTAAAAAATGATTCAAATGAAAACTTTGTACCTTTTGGCGTATCAGCTGCAGCTTTATTAGCAGTAGCAGTATCTGGAGCTTCAAACCCATTTCCTGGGCCCATTATATCTGAAGCTAACCAGTTTGCAGATATTAAAATGTTTCCGCAGTTTATACCGGTACCTGTAATAGCCGTTGTTGCACCAGCATCATCAGCTAAATATTTACCGGCAGTCGCTGGCGGGCCTTCGCCTTGACTACTAAGTCCGTAATTAGCTACACCTGGAATTAACATTTTAAATGGTTCTGCACTACATATAGACGGACTAATTATTCCTGCATTTGTAGCCGACTCGTCGAGTTTAAAATTAGGCTGACCTCGCCAACAAGAATTTATATCCGATGGTTTAATAGTTACAGAATAATATGTATTAATTAATTGTACAAGTTTTGCTAATGTAATGTAATAAAAACAAGGAGTATCTTTTGGCGGACCGCCTGGTAAAGATGCTAATTTAGAATCTACATATGCAGTTGTGGCTGGATCTGGTTCTGCCGGAGCTTCTTCTGTATTTAATAATGGATTCTTCATTACTAATACATCACCTACTAACTTGCCGCCTTCGCCGGCAGTTAAAATAGTATCATCTGTAGTCGTACCACCGCCCTGCGCTGTATGTCGTATCCATGCTGGTATTGATCCAACTGGTACATCTGATCCGGGTGCATCTTTTGTGCCGTCTTTAAAGGTTATGCCTGACCAACCAGTAGATGATAATTCAGCTTTTAGAATTGATGTTGATGCAGCAATACCAGACACCGAACAATCAAAAAAGTTATCTTTAGTTAAGTTCCATTTAAAACTATATATCATTAAATTACTTACACTTATTCCTTGTCCACCACTACCTGCCCCAGATACATATCCGATACTAACACTCATTGGTTTTCCGAATTTCATAGCCGTGGATTTTGCTGCCTGAAATGCCCCTAATGTAAAACATGTAAAACTAGCTTCAGCGCGTGTAACCATACCTAAAGAATCGCCGGTTTCTACTGTTACACTATTTAATTTATAGCCGGGCCGGCCGCCGCCGCCATAAATATCAAATCCAGTTCCATTTGCAGGCAAACCAAATCCGTTCATGCTAACACTAACGCTAGCGTTAGGTACCGCTTTATGTAAATATCCTTTACCATGACCCGGTACACCAGGTGCTGATCCTCTATTAAAATACGATGCCATACTATAACTTTATTTTAGATAAATATTAACGTTCTTCCTCTGTACGTCGCAATGTATTGTCCACTTCTAGTATAAAAGTTCTACTAGGTATACGTAGTTGAAGTCCGGGTGGTACTGCAAAAGATCCTTTTCCTAGATTATTAGCCTCAGCTATTAATATCCAAAATCTAGCATCTCCGTAAAATTCATATGCTAATGAATCTAAACGATCACGTTCCCGCGAAATTATATATTGATCGTCAGGACTAGTCGGAGTTTTAAAAATTTTAGACGTAGCATATGCTTTAAATCCATTGTAAGATGTTTGTTTTGTGTATCGATTTCTATCTTCCATTGTATATCTTTAATTAATTTATTCTGCTCCAGCTTCAGCTGCTGCTTTATCTTCTGCAGGCTGCTCTTCTGAATAAACTGTAGCTTTATTTTCTGTAGAATCATATGGAACACTGTCGGTAATGTTATCACGAGTTTCTGGTTGGGACACGCCGGCAGCTGCGGTATATGTAAATTCATCGCCGAATGGACCGTACAATCTAGTTTTTCTGTCGTACTGGAACGGATTTTGCCCGGATTGCGGTTTGCTTGCACCCACATGTGTAAGTCCTAATGAAACGTCTGTGTATAATGGTAATTGCATTCCTTCGGTTATTTCCCATGGAGTTTCATTATCCCATGAATATGTTAGACTATTAATAAACATATATTGTCTAACATATAAGTCACCTATTGTTATACGTATAAATTGACCATGAAATCCACCACCAGGATATACTGGCAATGTATTTTGTGCTAGTTCGGATAATTTATCCCATACCGTTCCCATTTCTTTATGTGAATGTACAACTACTTTAAAATCTACATTTATTTGCCGTTCATAACTAGCATACAAATATTTTTGGTCAGCACGGCCCTGGTCTTGTTGTCCGCTCCAGCTGGGAGAAAACGTATCATCTAATGAATTTATATATGCTCTAAACATGTATCGTTTACCGTGCTGCGGGCCGCCCAATCCTTCAAATTCAAATTTTATTAAATCTTTAATATTACTCGTATTGTTCGTGCCTGTACCAAATCCTGCATTTTGTACTGGATCTGGCTTTGCTGTTCTACGATCTGCTGCATTATACGAAGTATATCCGTAAAAACTTTCTAATGTAGGCTTTTTAGTAGTATCCCATTCTTTCGCAGCGCCGTCCTGTAATGTACGAAAATCTAATACTTTACTAGTACCTGATACCCTATCTTTTGTAGTTTTACGTATCTGCGGATATGACATTGCCCTATAATCTATAATTGTGGTTGGTTCTGGAGCAGTGGCTCGGTCAAACTTTTTCTCTACTAATTCTTTTACTCCTCCAAAAAACTTACCTTTCATCTTATCATCTACCTTAACGGTATCTGCAAGTTTTTCGGCTAAAGCTTTATCCCCATCTGAAAATCGTCTACCTGGATTAAATGATTTAATATCTCCATCATCATTAGCATCTTCGGTAATATATTCTCCAGTATTTTTACCGGCCGTACGTGTTCCTAAATATATTACAGCTGCATTCTTACTTGATTCGGGACCTAGAAAACTTAATGTTGTCGGAGAAGCTTTAATATTTCTACCGTACCAATCTGTGGTATCGCCATTTGCATCGTGCCAATCAAATTGAGCACGTAATCCGGTTAATGGAAATAGGTCTGTACTCGTACCCTCGTCAGGCGTTGTTATTAATACAAAGTTATCGTCACTTACACGATTAATCATCATTTTACGTGTAGATAATTCTCGCTTATCACCGTCAGCCGAGAAGCGCATGAATCCTATTCTTTGATTTTTCTTTTGCTTAACGTAAAAGTTTGTGTCCAAATCTGTACTAGCACCTTCCAATTGTTTAGCGTTATATATCGGCTTGACGAGATGTGCGCCTATATTATACACATCGCTTGGTACTGGTAAGTCTAGAATTGCGTTTTGCCGGCCGTAAGTATTACTCCAACTCAACACATCACCGATCGGTATAGATTCAATTTCGCCTATACCTGATGGATATGTAAACGTATTGTATTCTTGTCTTTTAGTAAAATTAGTACGTCCAATTCCCGCAACACTATCAGGCCCTGTAGCTGCGCTAGGAGCTAACCATTCAACGAAACCTAATGGATTTACAAAATTACCAATGCGTTGAAAATGTAAATTTAGCAATCTATTAAAACCCAAACCTGCAATCGGCAATGGAGGCACAGAACTTAATATTATATTTTGTGCTTTTTTAGTTGATTCATATGTCGGAGACAAACTTATTAACGGTTGCAATCCCCAGTTTTTAAAACGCAATCCTAACGGCGATCCTAGTGCAGATGCTAAAAAGTTAACAGGATTAAATAATTTTATAGGATCAATTACACCGACATTTCCGCTTACTTGTTCTGGATTAGGTTGCATTAAATGCAACAGCTGTTGTTTAGCTAAAAATAGCAATCCGGTAGGCCGTATCAGGAATTTACCTAATCGTGCAGCATCATTAGCTATACGTTCCGCAGTTGATACTACGCCATCGCGGGGCACATCCATTGTTGGAGAATTTAGTCCCCAGCGTTGTGGATCTGATCTATCATCTTGTTGTATACCACGTAGTATAACTGTTTTTGCGTATCCAAATGCGTCGTATATTTCGTCATGTACTTTAAATCTATTGTACATGTCTTTAAGCGGCGAGTTATTGACATATGTTTTAGCTAAACCAATATCTAAAAGTTTGTTAAATACACTTCCATATTTAGAGTCTGCATGCCATCCGATACGCTTAGTATCAAAGTTGAACAAACCGCCTGTTGGCCCGATTGGTAACTGCGTACCGACACCGAGTTGAGTTTTACGTTTAGATACTCCATTACTCGCATTAAATTCATCGGCTGATGTCTTTGGTGTTAAATTTTGCCCGGCATTGCCTGTGACTGCAGCGGTTACTGTTAAATCGTCATTATATGTAAATTTTGTATTGTTGCGATCATCGCGATACACGCCATGTGGCGGTGTCTTACCATACCAACTTAAATCAGATTTCAAATCAATTAATGCCATGGTTTATATCCTTTAAAAAGTCCTAAACGATCTATCAGCAGTAGCTACTTTTACAATATCCATTGCCGTTTGATTTGATAATGATACAGTCTGACGTTGACCTAATAGTCCTACCATTTGTCTTAACAGATTTACCATTTCATCAACAGATTTATTATCTAACACGCCGCCAATTTTATCATTAGCATTTGGCTCTATCATAAAGTCATTAGCTTGAACCGTTACGGTACTAGCCGGAGGCGGTTGTACAGTAACACCTGCGGGCGTAGTAGTTTGTTGATTATTGCCAGTATCTAATGCCCACTCTCCTACAGAATCAAATAAACTGTCTGGTAATAGAGTTATCAAATTATCTGTAAGCCATTTTACAGGTGAAAATCCGAACATGTTTAATAATGCATCTGAAGCTGAAATAATTGATCCTACGCCAGGTATAAAATTAAGTAGACCGTTGGCTATTGGATAAGCACCCGCTTGTAATATATCTAATCCGAGTGTAGTTGCGTCTACAGTGCCGCCTGAAGCTACTACTTCTTTAGCACTACTAATTTTTGTCATTACATCAGATACAGATGATACAATTGATAATACTGGACCTAAAAGCTTACCGGCAGATGACTGTAAAAACTTTGTTACTGGTTTTGTAATTTTTTGTACAACATTTAATCCTCCACTGAGCGCTGATGTTGCTTTACCGAACAGACCTTTTACTCCGGAGAACATACTACTAAAGAATCCTCCAGTCTCTGTACTTGCCTTTGCTCCGGATAATACAGTATTAGCTGCATCAACGTTACCGTACATTTCTGATCCAGCTTGTATAGATTCTACTAACCCGCCATCAGCATATCCAAAATTAACTTTACGGGTAGTTCCAGTTTGTATTAAATTTGCAGTTTTATATCGTTGTCCGTATGCTGTTAAATTAGCTAATTCATTTAGTCCCTGCATATCCTCTAATTGTTTTGCAGTTTCTACCCAAGCTTTTGTTACATTTAATTTTGTATTAGCATAGTCTATAGCGTCAGCTGATAAATTCATTAAATCTACTTTACCGTCACGCACGTCAACTAATCTAGCCATGGATTCCATATCGAGCATACGATCGCCACTACCATATGCAGGTACAGGAGGATAATTTACTTGTGCACTTATAGCTCCTATAGTAGCGTCACCACTATTAATCATTTCTAATAACGGCGCCCATTGTTTAGTTTGTTCTGCATTAACAACGTATTCTCCGGCGTGTACTACACCTGCAGGTTCATATTTACTGCCGGGGCCGGTATATCCACCTTCAGCAAAGGCTTTTGCTGGTTCAGGCATTGGGGCTTGTACAGTATTAGTAGTTTTAACTTCAGCAGCTTTATCTGCAATTGTTTGTACATTAACCGTTGCTTGTACTGATTGTAATTTAGTTAACTTGGCAAAAGCTTCAACCAATCTATCTATTTGTTGTATAATAGGATCTACCTTTAAATCAATAATTGGCTTAAATACTTCGGTAAAATTAATTTTAGATATTAGATCTGTTAATTTAGTAATCGTAGTACTTAATGCTACAACTCCCGACAAATCTATACTACTTAATGTAGATAATTGCATTAACGCATTTTTAAAATTATTAGCAAAAATCGTTATGCCAGTTACATCAAGTTGTCCAAGTCTATTAAATATATTTGGATCTATAGAATTAAATACACTTGTTAATGTAGTAAACACATTTTGTAATATACTAATTTGTCCGGCAGAATCAGCAACACTAACTAAATCTGATATACCTTGTTTGATATTATTTGCTGTTGTTGATAAACCACTAACGTTAAGTGTAGTAAATTTACCTAGCGCATCCATATCCAATTCATCTACAGCATCAGATAATCCTTCAAATATACTTTCCAATCCGCCCAAACCGCCTTCGCCGAACATTCCAGAAAACATTGTACCCATGTCACGATTTCCTAGAGCATTTAGTTCTTCTAATCCAGCACTTAAGCTTTGAGCCATTGTTGATAGACCACTAAAATTAAGTTTAGTAAACTGATCTAATTCGGTTAAATCTAATTCATCTATTGCATTTGCAAGACCTTCAAATATACTTTCCAATCCTCCTAATCCATTAGTTCCTAGCATACCAGACATAAAGCCAGTGCCCATATCTTCCATATTACCAACATCAACTAATCCTTGTAATCCAGCTTTAAGATTTGTGGCTATTGTAGCTAAAGAACTAAAATTAATTTTTGTAAATTGGTCTAAGTCAGATAGATCTGATTCTGCTAAGGCTTCATTTAACGATTCTAATGTATTTTCAAAATTTCCGAAATCGTATTCTGGCATTGAGGAAATCGAAGAAAATCCTGCTTGTATATTAGCGCCAAATGTTTTTAAATCTTTATCTATAGATAGAAACTTAATTAAGTCATCTATACCCAACTCATTAAAAGCTTCTCCTAAAGTATCGAATGTATTGTATAGTCCCTCAAAATTAATTCCGGTATTAATTGTAACTAAAGAATTAATACCGTTAACTATATTTCGTGCCGCTTTACCTAAATCTTTTTCAGCTAAATCTGCAAACTTTGTTATAGCATCTAAATCAATTCCGGACAATACTCCACTAAATTGACCTAACTGTTCTTTTAATTTAGTCGTGTCAATACCAGCAACATTGTCTCCAAAATCCTTTAAAGGGCCAGCATTTAATTTAGATGCGGCATTATCAAATGGCTGTGTAAGATTTGAGGAGATGTCTGGAGATACTGATTGTATACCGTTTAATATACTGTTTCCTATTTCACTAGGCGAAAATCCAAACCAACCCGATATTTCATTATACGCCGAATCAAATGCTCCGGACAATGCATCCGTTATTGGTGCAGCAACTGATTGTACACCCGTCACTATACTACTCATAGCTCCGCCAATTCCAGAGCCAATCGAACTTAAAAGACTTCCGATACCACTACTGTTAATATCGCTTAGTTCTTCTACTTTACCTATAGTATCTTCCATGGCTTGCAAATCTATAGATGTAAATTGATCAATACTTTTTACTAGTACATCAATTCCTTTTGCTATACTTTCAATCGATTTGCCGTCGACGGATGTTAAATCCTTTAAAAGATCTACCGGCCCAGCGCCAAAGAAATCAGCAATGCCGTTTATTACAGATCCAGCACTTAAAGCTAAAAATCCGGCAGCTATTGAACCTAATCCATTACCAATACTAGTTGTATCAATTGATGAAAATCCTTGTAATGCTGATGCCAATGATGTTATAGCTTGTGCAGTTATGTTAACGCCTTGCCCATCAATTGATGCCAAATCTTTTAACATATCTACAGGGCCAGCTCCAAAAAATGATGCTATACCATTTACTACAGAGCCAGCAGTTAATGCTAAAAGTCCAGCTCCTAACACTACTAAGCCTTTACCTAAAGCTATTATTTGTTTGGAATCAATAGTTGCTAACGCTTCAAACACAGGTATAAGTTCAGTCATCGAAGCAGAGACAGCTGCAATAGCAGGAGCGGCCATATACATCATGCCGGTTAATACTAATAATCCTGGGGCTGCTAACAATGAAGCTGCGCCTAATACTCCGACTCCTACGGCTAAGGCAGTTAATCCTATACCTACTGGTATTAATACTTGCCAATTTTCTGCAAGTGTGTCAAATATTGTAACAAAGCCATTTGCTACGGCCGTAATAATTGCCGGCATTGCTGAAAATACTCCTATAACAACCTTTCCAAGTGCTTCAATGGCAGGTGTTGCTATATATAACGCAGCCGCAAATGGAATCATTGATGCCCCTAATGCTGCTATCAATCCAACTGCTAAAAATGGTAGTCCAGTTGCTGCAACAGCACCTAATGCTTCTAACCCACCTCCTAACGCTATTAATCCAGCGGCTGCTACTTCTCCTAGTAAAGCTATACCACCTAAAAATATCAAAGATGGAATTGCAAGTATTGCAGCAATAGCAAAAGCTGCTAATACTCCAACTCCGCCAATACCAGCACTTAACGCAGACAATCCTGTTCCTAAACTAGTAAAATTAACAGCTAACTGTGCTAACGGCACTAGTCCCATAAAAGTTAAGAATGGTATACTAAGTAATGATGGTATAGCTGCTATACCAAATAATCCAATATTTAATATACCACTTTTAGGTACAGCACTCATAGCCGTTAAACCACTAGCCAACTGTGAAAAATTAGTAAATAAGTTACCTAACTTAATTTTACCCATAAACGTTAACATCGGTATTCCTAACATTCCTAGTAACAACGCTGGGCCTGCAAGTGCTGTATTTAATATACCGCTACGACCTGCTTCGCCCATTGCAGTTAAACCTGATGCTAAATTGTAAAAATTATTTTCTAAGCTATCTAATTTAGATTTGCCCATAAACAATATAAACGGAATTGCAGGTATTGCCAATAACAGTGCTGGACCGGCAAGTGCTGTATTTAATATACCTTTACCTACTCCAGATTCGCCCATGGCTTTAAAACCTTCGGCGATATTTTTCATGTTATCTTTAAATGATTCGCTAGCGCCTTTCTTACTCATCTCTTTAGTATCTGGAGATTTTCCGTTAGCACTACCACTTTCTCCATCACCGCCGCCGCCTTTTATTTTGTTAGCTACAATTGTAACGGCCAACGACGGAGAAGCGGAATAATAATCAAGTGCTGATTTCATTCCCGTTTTAACTGCTTCAGCTTGTTTGGTTTCTTTAGTTTTACCTAACAACGTTTCACCTAGTGATGAACTACGAAACGTATCAAACAATTTTCTAAATCCTATAAATCCAAGAACTAATGCACCTAACGCTACTGCCATTCCACCAATACCGCCTACAAAACTACTTACTTTAGTTATACCAGCTGATAATGCTGCCCCAAAATGTACAATACTTTCTATAGCAGGAGCTACTTGGCCCATTAATGGCGTTAAAGATTCTTTTAATTTTTGTAAAGATCTATCAAATTCCTCTGACAACGCTACTGATTTACGTTTAGCGATCATTTCTTCGATACGGGCTTTTTGTGCAGGATCTTTTATATCCGCCATCTTTCCTTCCATCATATCTACAGAAATTTCGCCACTCATGATCTGTTGTATATCAAATCCTAAGCTTTTGGCTAGATCATATGATTCCAATTGAGTCATTGCTTCATCAGTAGTTTGCCCCATCATATCTGCATATTTTTTCAATGCGAATTGATTTGCTTTACCTGAAGCATCTATAATACTATCGTATGAATTTGCTATAATATTGCCTTGTGCCTGCATTACGGATTCCATGTCGTTATTGACATAGGCTTCGCGCATCTTCATCATATCTTCATGCAATGACACATTTTTTCCACCCGTAAAGACTTGGAACAGAGCTTCTTTAGTTAAACTTTGTTCAATGTCTAAACTATCTTCTGCAGTTTTTAGCATTGATCCTAAGTTAGTGCCTAACATGTTAGCGGCTACTGCTGCTTTAACTAATGCCTTAGCATTGTTTCCAAACATACGTGCATTGGCCTTTCCTAGTTTTCCAATGTCTTTCATTACGGCTGCTTGATTAACTAGATAATTACCTTGTGATTCTAGTGCCTCTACTGTCGACAGTACGTTTGCTGTAAGTACTGTTACATCTGTTCCCATTGATCTAGCTGATGCGGCTAAACCCGTCACTTCATCGCTAGTTAATCCAAATCCAATCTTTAAATCGTTAATAGTTTTTAATTGGTCCGTAAACTGATTTACGTTTTTTGCATTAACGGCATTCATACCTCCGTATGCAGTATTTAATTCTTTTACGGCAGCTAAATGCTCTTTTTGATTTAATGTAGTTGCATTAGCGGCCATGGACAATTCTTGGGCAGCTTGTTTAGTAGTACCCATTGATTGCGCAGTATCTGTAATCGACTTATCAAAATCTTTGACAAAGTTATATGCAGCTGCGAGTCCTGCGGCTAACAATCCTATACCAATTAACACCATACCGCCCGGACCAAATGATGACCATGCGGCTTTTAATTTAGAACCTAACGCAGTAGCTGCCTTTCCTTGATGTTGTAAGCCCTGTTCTCCAACTTTTTGTTTTATTATACTGTCGGCTAGAGCTTCATTATAGCGCTTCATTCCGCCTTCGAGATACTTGCTAATACTTCCCCCGATAATTGGAATTTTATCACTAAGACTAGTCATCGTTTTTAGATAACCATCAGACTGCTTTGATATTTTTTGTATTAATTTTTCTCGTTCTTGATCAATACTTAATGTTTCTTTTATTATTGATAACGATTCTTTTAATTTTTCATTACCAGATAGTTGTGCTTCTAATATTTTTTCATTAATATCTTTGATCATACCGCTAGCATCACGGTTGTTCAGTAAAATATCATTAAGCTCTATTTGTTCTTCGCGAGTTATAATAGATTGCTGTTTTAGTTTTTCAAATGCTCCAGTAGCAAATCCTATACGTTCACCAGATATTGCATGTTCCGCATTTACATCACGTAGTTCAGCTAATTGATTTTTGATTTGATCAGACTGATACTCGTTATTTATCTGTTTAACTAAATTAGCACGTGTTTCTTCTTGCTGTATTGTTTCACTTAATATTCCAAGACTTGAATTAAGTGATGCTAACTCAGAACGTATTTCTTTACTTCGACTATCTATTATTCCGTTCCGTGCCTTTTCTCGAGATTCTTGTATTAATTGAGACTTACGTTCTTCTACATTATATCGTAATTCAGCTTCACGAAACGAAATACCTTCAATTGCAGCTTTATGTTGAATATCAGCAGTACGGTTAGCATTGATTTGTCGTTCCTGTTCATGCTGTGCGAGAGATTTTAAAGTATCAGCTAACGTTTCGGACGAAGTAATATCTCTCTGCAACGCATCTGATACAGGCGTTGCTCCGATACTACCTTTTCCAAAAGCTTTTTTAAGCGAGGACTGTACTACTTTAGTTAAGGCTTTATCAAAAGAAGCACTATCAAAATCATCGCTAGTATATTTTTGCTTTTTTGGTCCAGTAGCCATTACTTACGCTTAAATTTTAAGTCTGATAAATCTTTACCGGTAAGTTCTTCTAATCTATCACAACTAGCGTTAATCCGAGCAGCCGATTCAGAAATATTACGTAGAATTTGTTGAACTTCAGGATCTTGTACAATTTCACGTTCTAGTTGAGGAAAGAATAATTTAACAATATATTTCATTAATCCTTCATCGACGCGTATTTTAGACATGATAGATCCTTTATTAATAAATATCTACTTTCTAGCTTTTGAGGACGCAAAGCTTGGTCTAGAAATTCCTTTAGATGACTTTTTACTGGCTTTCTTGTATTGCTCGTTTTCTGCTTCCACGGCCTTGTTAATTTGTTTTATGTAGAACAAACGAAGCCATGTTGGCATGGACATAACATCTTCCCATGTAAATCCACCTTTGCCGTAATAAATCAGGCTAAAAACCTGTTCGTGTAGTATGCGCCTATACGCGGGCGCTAGGCCAAAAAAAGTCTACTCCAATCGGGAGGTTAGTTTTAAATTCTTCGTTTGTGCCGGAATCTATGAACGTTAATGAAAGATCAACATCGGGTTGTATCTTTGCTACATAATCTCTTACATATTGTATATCACGTGCTAAAAAGTATTTATCAATGAATTCTTCAATATGTTCGCGATCAGTATTACCATCTACAGATACAATCATATGTTGTAAACGTATACTTACATTGCTTTCAATACCACGTAATTTATTATATTTTTTAGCACGATTAGCAGCTTCTTCTACACGTTTTTCATCGTCATGATTTAATAATTTAACTTCAATAGTGCGTTTAGATGCTGGTAATTTAATTGCGAATTTGTTAACTCCTGGCGTAATCAGTGACTCATCAAATTCTTTGTTTTGCAATTCTGCCAAATCGATAATTTCTGTCTGCTCTTCACCTGACGGTGTTTTGATTTTTACTTCATAATCTTTGCCGTATCCTAATACACGGGCAGCGATCATAATTGCGTTTTTATCTCCGGCTAATAAATCTCCGTAATTAATTTTACGTCCATCGCCGTTACCAACAACTAATGCTTGAAATAAACGATCTAATACAACACCTTGCTTAATAAGACTAGGCGTAGTAAGAATATCTTCTTCACGTGCTGTCATATACTTCATTTCTACTTTACCAGATGATAAAGCATTGTCAGCTGGATACAATAAACCTTTACTTGGCAATTCTACAATTTCAGTTGGAAAATCATACTTTTCTTTTTCAGTTTCGGTATCAGCTTTGCGGCCCTTGTTTTGCTCGTACTGTTGTACTGCTAACGCCTTTAGCTGCTCATCCGTAACTTGATCTACTACATGCTTGTTTGTAGATGGCTTTTTGTATTCATCATTAACTGTTGACATAAACTATCCTTTTTTGTTTAAAACTTATTTAATATAAATATACAATAGCTAGTAAAAATCCCGCCTTGCGACGGGATCTTTACATAATTATTTACTAAATACGATTAGAATTGCAGGATTGCATAATCATACTTAATGGTAAGCTCGATAGTCATTGGGTCTTCTGTTCCCCAATCCATGTCACCAAAAGTTGCAGCACTAACAAATGCTCCTTTGATTGTCCATTCTTCTACCTTGTCACCTACTGGTCCAAGTGAATTAAAGGTGATATCTCTTTTATAGAAGTCGCTATATCCATCACGGCCGGTAACAGATTCGTGATGTAAACGAACCCATTCCATAACCATTTGAGCACCTGACGGTACAATTGGATCATATAACGTTACTGTTATATCTTGCCAACGGCTCTTTCCTTTAAGCTTACGCTCAACATTAATATGGTCAAGTATAACCTCTCCCTGATCAATACTAGGACGTGATGCCGCTTTAATCAAATATGATGGAATTCCTTCAATATACATAATAAACCGCATTGCCATTTTCGGTTCAAATGCCGTAAAAAAGATTTCATTGGGTGATAATAATTCTGCCATTTTTTATTCTCCTATTTATTATAAATATGCATCATCTACTATTCTGGGAAAGCAGCACCAGTTGGCAGGATGTTAAAGTCAATAATAATGAATTCGGCAGTCTTGGCTGGCTGTAAATAAATAGCTCCGCGTAATTCATTACGGTCAATGACTTCCGGAGTATTTAATTTGTCATCCATTACCACTTTGAATGCATATAAACCTTGACGCTGTTGTACGCTATCGAAATATGGATTAACAATACTTAAGAAACGGTTTCTTGTTACTGCAGTATTATTTTCGAATAACAGATACTTACTAGTAGAAGCAACAAACTTCTTAGCAGCAATCAACAAACGACGAACGTTAACACGATCCAATGCAGATGCTTTCTTTTGAAGTGTCTTTTGTCCATAAACAACTACACCTTGATTAGGGAAGCTTGTAATAGGATTAACACTAGCATCATACAATGTATCACGATTAGCTTGGTTAAGTTTGCGTTCAGTACGTACTGCAGCTTCAATTCCGCCTCGATTCAAACCGGCAGGAGCAAACCATGGGGCAGCTACTCGGTCATTAAATGCATATACACTAGGTACAACTGTACTAGCCGGAACCCATACATTACGTCCCATATCACCATCACCTACTAATACCCATGGCCAATACATTGACACATAGTTACTGTTACGTGTATCTGCTTCATCTACTACATCACCTAAAGTGCTTCCGTAAACTACAGGGTCAGTTACCAAAAACGCATCTCCACGGCTTTCAATCATTAATTGTGCCTGTGTTAAAATTGATTTAGCTTCGGTATTATCATTTGTCAAGCCAGGAAGAACTAATAAATTAAAATCATAGTCATCTTGGTTCTTTAACAATTTGATAGCGTCTAAATATGGACGAGCAAAATGCTTTACTCCAGGTTCAGATGACTGAGTAGCTTGCAAATTAAATCCTTGCGTATTGTTCTCAATAGCATATCCTGTTGAATCAAGTGTTGAGCCACCACGTAAAATGTTTTCAAAGAAGTTTTTAGGATGTGCTACAGCTCCATCCGAACCACCTGAGAATGTACCGGATACAGCCTGAGGTAAACTACCAGTAAAAGCGTCTAATCTACGTGATCCGTTAGCATCAAACCAATTCAATGTATTTTTAAGTACTTCAACACGTACATACTTTGAACGATTAGGATATGATCCAGATACTTGGAAATATGGCTGGTCTAGACCAGAATCTTTTAATGTATAAGCTACATCACCAATTTTTTTAGCAATATAGTTAGGAGATGCCGGATCTAACGTCAAATTATTATACTGTTCAAGAATAATTTTACGGTTAGTAATGTCATCACCACGACGAATTAACAATGTAAATGTACCCTTGCTGTTACTTACATTAGCTACTTCCCAACGCAAATTGTTTTCTGAACCAGACTTTAATAATTGACCTGTAGTTTCGTCTGCAGATAAACCACTACCGCTTACAGATGCTTGGCTTTGTCCGGAATTATCTAAAGCCCCTGCTGACAACACAGTTAATTTAAATGATGGAGCATGTGCTGTTCCATTGCTCGCACTGTCTGCACTAATCACGTTACTATAAGCATATGCATAATTACCCGCCATTACACGCGTTACTAAGCATGTATCAGCATACTTCATATACTCTTGTACCATGTAGTTGGTTAGATATTTATATGTGCTCTCTTGTGTACCAGAACCCGAAGTGAAAACACTTCCGAATTTAGATACGAAATCTGAATAACTTGTTACAAATGTCGGAATATTTGCTGGTCCGCGCTGTGTAGGCCCAATTATTGCTGCACCGATAGCCGCAATACCTGCGGGTAACGCTGACAAGTCAACTTCATTGGTAAACACACCGGGCGAAACAATTTTTTCTGCCATCGGTTTCTCCTAATTTAATTAATGTTAAAATTTAATATAAATATCGGTGTGTCTTGTCAAACATTATTTGATAGGTTGGAATAACCCGCTTTCAATGTCTAACTGACCGGTGCCGTATTTTGTATTCAACTCATCTACCAAAGTACGTTCCTTGTTACGTAAATTACGATAATCTTCTCGCAATTTAATACGTACTTGTTCTAGTTCATCAATCCGTTCGCGTAATAAACTCAATTCTAAATCAATTTCGCCAAACTGATAAACCATTACGTTCGTTGTGTCACGTACCTCTTTAATTTGTTCTAACTCTTCCGGTGTAAACTTTATTTCTGTAGACATAAACTTATTCCTTTTACTAATATAAATATATTTTTATTTTTACAAAATACCCGTAAGTGGGTTGTATTTATTAGATTTAACATCATCACGTGATGTATCGATACGTGGATCAATTGGACCAGTGTACGGAAGTTGCTCAGATTGATTTAATCTAGGATCACTAGGTACAGTTTTATTATCAACAAATCCTTGTTCATTAGTATTAAATCCTCCAGGCGGAGGTGTATTAAGATACGCATCACCGGCACTACCGTCTTCTAATTCACTAGTTTCGACTTCTGTATTAAACCGTACCTTTTTTATTGAGTATTGTTTTTGAATAGTCGACTTATGTCCTTCATATTCCATTAACAATGACCCTTTAACTGTAATAGGTATAGTTGCTCTAACTAAACGATCTTCGCCTGGTGTTGACACTGTTTCAAATGTATAGTCTTGTACAAGGGTAATAAATTTCCATGTAGTGCCCCATGCATATCCGCCTGTTAACATAATTTGCTCTATGATATGATTAAGTTGTTCTACATATTCCGCCCATACTACTATATCATATGACACATCGATAAATTCAGGCACGCCCGTTACATAAATTTCTTGTTTAGGCCGTATACCTTGTAGTACAGAAAACTGATCATATCGATTAGCTTTAGTGTATTGACTACGATATGTTATTGCATTTCTAGCAAATGTATCATTACCTTGTGGTCCAGAATCTACATTCCAATTGACATCCAATTTACGTAAAGTATCACGTTCGGCAATACTTCCACGTTTCACAGCTATAAGTGGCGTCATTAATCGATCATTATGATCGTACATATATCCACGTGCCTGAATCTGTGTCCATTTTTCTGCATTAGCATAAACTACCGGAACAGTAATTTTTGCATTATTATCTACAATTTCCGGACGTATCACATCACTAATAAACGACATTACGGCGTTATCTATGTCGTAAATTGTACAACTAGGCGTTTTAATAGTATCATTATCGCGACGTATCTGCGTACTACGATTTAATTTAGCATTGTCTGTATATGTACTATATGTACGTCTTAATTCTGGCTTAGACATTATAAGTTCCTCGGTAATTGGCTAGGTCGATTAATACCAGATCTTACTGGTTCTAAATTTAACGATGTATGTCTTGTTATATGAGCTTCTACTACTATAGATAAATCTATACCAAAACTACCACGTTCACCTAACACATGACCTAAATCAGTTGCTTCATCTTTACCAGCAAAGTATTCTTGAGCATATGTTATATTATCTATTTGATACATACTACGATCATGCTCTATAATATCACCTACATCAATAAACACATTTTTAGCTTCAACATCAGGCTTAAAAAATGCAAATGTACTAATACGTGCCGTATCTATTCCAAAGTCGTCACCTACAATTGTACGGTTATCACGTGAAACCAAACAATGTAAACGTACCGGTTGATAATATACTTTATTATCAGACTCACCGTATATATTTTGTGCTGTATTCTGTAAGTTTAATTTGTACAGTCCTATTTCAATATCAATAAATTTGTTAACGAGTTCACGATTTAGTGACTTGATTAAACTAACATCCCTAGAACTACCAAATAGTGCCATGGTTATCCTACATATATTTTTAAAGGCATTTTATTTAATTGCGATTGCATGGCATCAGCTTCAGCTTGTTTACGTTCAAGCTGTGACTGTCTTGACATACTATCTAAAATTTCTTTAAGTTCTGTTAACAATGCTTCTTTTTCTGTCTGGCCTTCACTTACTAGATCAGTACCGTTCAATGATATTTCAGCGTTTGGAATAGGTATAGATGAATACTTGCTACGTACTTTACCTAATATAATTGTAGCTAATGCTAATGTATATCTGTATATCCATCGTTTACCGACGCTGTTTATATTTTTGTATATAACATTTTCATACGGTACATTTGAATAATCGGATATAGTACCGTTATTTATTATACCTGGCCCAGTATATCGATCCGTCTTAAGTATATAATCAAAATATATCTTCTTTACATTTTGTCCATCTGGTATCGGAAATACACGTAAACGGTCTCTACTAATTTCAAATGAATATGCTGATCGACGTACCTGGTCGTTAAATTCAATTCCTTGTAAACGAAGTATATCGGCATATACAGGCATCATCATAAACGATACACCGGGTGAATAACTACCAAATCCAAACGCATCTAACATTTGTTGTGTACCAATACCGCTACCAATAAATGGATCAAAGAATCGTACTAATGCAGGCGGCGCTTCATGATATACTCGTTTTATTTCTATAGCATCTATACCGGCTATACCATTTTCTAATTTAACTGTATTAGAATCCGCTAAATTATAAATTTGTTGACCAGCCTTCATAGCAACACTACCGGTATAGTATTTTAAGTCTCCGCCGGAACCGGCTTCAGTGCCATATGCCGCGGCTAATGAAACTAGTCCGCCAAAGTTAGATGTAATGGTTTTACCTGTTAAATTAGATCCAGTGTTGCCTCCATATAAATTGAGCATATTATCACGGATATTATAGGCATTGAGTTGTGCACCATATTCCGTAACAGCTTCTTCAAAACAAGCATAAAACTGAATATCTTGTAATTCTATTTCGGTAATAGGATATCCTAAGCGAATAGCACACCAATTAGCGATACTATCGGCTTCTGATTGAAATTCATAATCGTTATCGAAAAATCCGAAAGGAGTATTTCCAGGAAAAAATGACGAACTACCGGGCCATATAGGAATATTAGTTGCCATGGATGCCTTTATTTATAAATATCACAACACAAATATAAAACGTAACAATAATTAAATTATACGCCCATAATGTTTGCTATATTACCAATAGGAACTCCAGAAACTGTTGTGATATTTGCGCCAGGTATGCCGTTAACAGTGTTTGCATATCCCCCGTTAATTACAAGATATGGGTATATACCAGGTGCGTTTCTTATCGTATTAAGTAAAAAAGTTCCGTTGACATTATTTAAAAAATCATCATCAGCAACTAAAGCAATGTTGTAATACTGATATGCTGGAGTGGTAGGATCATCTCCATGGATTGGGTACGCAGTAATATCAATATCGCACGAAACGTATTGATTTGCTGGAATTACTACTGTTGATAATTCAGCGCCTCCACCTCCAGCTAAATACAGTGGATAGTCGCTATCGCTGTTGGTTAGAGGACTTTTACTTCCAGCATAAGCCACATAAGTAGTATTTCCAACTGCTACTGCACCGCCTCGTACGTATAGCTGCATACTAGTTATTGGTTCAGTAACACTGGATATATCAAATTGAATATAGGTCCGCGCGAAGATGTAGTTAGCTCCTTCATCAACAATACCGTAACGTGGCACTGAGCTATTTATTGTAGTCGAATCAACAACTGTACCATCACCATCTCTTAACGCTGACCATTGGTCTACAATGGTTGTATAAAAGTTAACTGTATCGGGATATATTGTATAAGCCATGAGTTATATTTCTACCCAAGTATGATCCGGTCTAAATTTCATTAACCAGTAATAGTTATTTCTATTGCGAATTAGGTGTCCCATTATTCTAACTATTCCTGATGTTGGGACTATGGTAGATAAAAATGGAGCACTTGTAGCACCTTCCGCTATGTAAACAGGTTTGCCTGCAGCTAAAGAGCCTGATATTAGTGGAACGCCAGAGGCATTAACACTGTCTCCTACTACAAGGTAACCTTCTAAATATATGACGGATGCATTGCTATCATATATTCCAAGCAAGTTTGCACTTTTTGTGCTAGTTTGATCTACAGCTTTCCAGGTACTATCAGCGTCATCTAAGTAAGCCAAGTCCCAATCAGTAATTCCTGAGGTTGTTCCAGGTTGTATAACCTCACCAGTCTGCACTGCATTGTCAATTAAGCTATCTTGTCTTGTGCGTGATAGATATCTTTGCTGTGGGATTTCGGTATAAGTATAATCTTTGTTTTGTGCCGTTGAAAAGGCATCTACTGAGTTATCGTTGTTTCTTACAACAAAACTCGACCCATCAAATGCTAGTTTACTGTCACTTGTTAGCACAGTGCCATTATTGTATATTATTTGTGATGTAGTACCTACCGGACTAACAAATTGTGCCCAACTTGCTGTTCCAAATAAATTACCCGTTAAGCTGCCAGTAAATGATCCAGTTGCCCTTAAAGTAGTTCCATCGTACGTTAATCTAGGTACTCCACGAAATGAATCATTGAAATTGTATTGTATTTGAGTGTTAGCTCCACCTGGTGTAGTAGTTGTTCCTCCGTTTAAAGCAAACAAAGCATAAGATGCTGTTATAGCTTGAGAAGCGCTTTGAGCCCATGAGGCAGTTATTTGATATGTGTTTACTGGTAGGAAAGAGGCTGTTAGTGCTCCCGACACTATCATTGACCCCGTGACACTTGTCAACACATACGGTTGAAGCATTGACCCCGTGACACTTGTCAACACATACGGTTGAAGCATTGACCCCGTGACACTTGTCAATACATACGGCTGAAGCATTGACCCCGTGACACTTGTCAATACATACGGCTGCAACATTGATGCCGTGACACTTGTCAATACATACGGCTGCAACATTGATGCCGTACTTTGGTTAAGTACAAAGCTGCTAGTTTGATCATTAGTTACAAAAGACCCAGTCTGCGAACTTACTACATAACTACTAGTCGCGTTTATTAAACTATTGACTTGAGTCTGTATTGAACTAGTAAATATGTTGAACGAACTTGTAGTAACTAAAGATCCTGATACAGCTACAAATATTGGATCTGATTCAGGGCTACTAGGACTATCACCGCTTCCAAATCCCGCAGCTGCTGCAGAAGCTGATATAAACGTAGGGTTTATATATGATGCCGTTTGAGCAAAACTAGCAGTACCTGCAAATTGGGATAAATTTGAACCAGACCAAGAACTTGCTATATAATCACCCCCGCTTGTGCCAGGAATTCCTTGCGGTCCTTGTTCACCTCGCGATCCTTGCGGTCCTACAGTATTTATTTGTACAATATTGGTAACACGTTGAGTAACATCGACTTGTGTATCATTTGTTACAACCGTTACTGTATTTGTAGTAAACCTAGGTTGTACAGTATTGTCATCTGATGAAACATATACGTTTGACATTAGCGAGTAACCTCTCGGCTTAATTTAACTTGTCCTTGTAATATACGTGACACATAACTACCGCTATGTATTTCTAAATCGTAAACTGCACGATCAAATGTCAATGCCGATGAACTAGCAGCTGAAATATAAATTCCTATACTGCCCGATGTTAGTGGTAATGTCCCGCTTGAGCCTGACATATTTAATCCAGTATTATCAGGTAGCAATGAACTACTTAAAGTCAGTAGTATGGTATTAGAACTATAGTCACTACGAACTTGCATTCTTGCCCCATATCCACTTAAATCTATAGGCGTACCTTCGGAGTCTTTGTATTGTATTTCAAACTCTAATGTAGCTCCTTGTTCAATGACAAATGAGTATTTACCGGCAGGCATTACGATTCCTTTACTATAAATATCAACTATAATCACTTAACATTTTAAATATTTCATCCAATGCTTCATGACGATGATTGTCATGTAACACAATTTTGTTTACATATTTAGAATGTTCAATTTTAGGCATTTCATGATATGCCGAATCATTTTTATATTTAAGATCTATTTGCTGACTATCGCCCGTAAATATAAGTGTAGACCCAATACCCAATCTACCTAAACACATATGTAATTGTTGTTTAGTTAGATTTTGAAATTCATCTATAATGCAAATAGCATTTTCAAATGTACGTCCACGAAAATGTGTTAACGATACCCATTCAATATGATCTTCTGTTTCTAATTTTGTTAGCAACTCTGGCTTGTTGTATACCTTACGCATATTACTACGTATAGGTACTAGCCATGGTTCCATTTTTTCTTTTTCCGTACCAGGTAAGAATCCATTATCTTCTGTAGATATTGTTGGTCTTGTTATAACTATTTTATTCACAACCCGTTTAAAGTACATATCCAATGCAATTTGTACGGCTAACATTGTTTTACCAGAACCGGCTTTACCAATAATAAAATTAATAGGAGTTTGTAATATTAATTCTTTAGCAGCTTTTTGTTCGTTAGATAACGTAACCGAAAATTTAATATCTCCTTTAGGTGGATTGCGGTCAATGTTTTCTCTTGGCATACACTATCCTTATTTAATATAAATATCTACATGACCAAAGATATAAAAAAAGGGAGACCTAAGTCTCCCTCTTTTAAGCTATTCAGTTAAAGATTATAATAAATTTAATCCACTAACAAATACTTTACCATAGAATTCAGGACGAACCATCTTCTTAGCGTAACGAGTCATTACACCCTTACGTGGAGTGAAGTTATCAGGATCGTACACTAATGGCGTCATGATCAATGGAACATATGGAGCATATACAGCACCTGTTTCCAGGAACTGGCTACCACGATATCCCATAAGAATCACATTCTCAGTCATATATGGATTTTTGTATACTTGGTAACGGCTATTAATCGCACCAATTTTCTGAACGCCCATTGCAAACTGCATTTTATCACCATCTGTATCAGCAGCATATCCTGGAATAGACTCAAGGATAGTTGCTACAGTTGGAGAACATACTAAGAAGTTTGCTCCACCACGCATAGTTAACTGATGAATCTTATTGCTTACTTTTTGGATTTTAGTACCAAGAGTTTGGAACCATGTACCTTGGTTATAAGCTTGACCGACAGTAGTACCATCTATAAATGCGTTTGTAGCGGCATCATAAACATATCCAATACGTGCAGACCAATACTCAGTTGTTTGAGCATTTTGTATCAACATGTCTAAGATTTCCAGATCAATTTCTTGCGAAATGTATTCTGACAACATGCTAGTCAATTCAGCTTCGGCATCAATGCTATGATAAGCATTAAGGTCTTGCGCGAATTCAGGCGACCAAATTGCTTTTAATTTACGTGTCTTAGCAACAATAGCTTCACTACGCATTTCCAAATTGATTTCTGGAATGTTAAGTGTAGTTGAATTGGTCTGGTTGTTAGCGAATGTGCTTGATGCATCTTCAAAATCACCACGAGTCGAATCGGTAGGTTGCTTATGATAAATAACAGTTGCAGTAGCACCGGCACCTGAAGTATTTACCAAGAACTGGATATGACCTTTAGTAGCCGGATTAATTCTTGTAAATTCTGGATACATAGTACCAGCACCTACTAAGTTAAATGCACGAATACCTTTAGAATCAAATCCAGAAAGTGAGCTAGTTGCTACTTGTAATACAAACATACCAGCAGATAAACCAGCATTTACAATAGAAGCAGAAAATTCGCCATTGTAATTAGTAAATTTATCAAACTGTGCTTGTGTCAATGTAGTAGCGCCAGCTGTGAAAGCACCATTAGCTACAGCAGCCGAACCAGTTGCTCCACCTACAGTGATAGATGCAGTTACGTCATTGATTGTATAACCAAAACGACCTGCACCATAAAGACCTTCGCTAGGAGCGCTAGTACCACGATCTGCATCAGTTACACCGAATACAGAGTCGGTTTGTGATGTGCGTCCTTGACCTGTTAAGAAGTCATTGTTACCAGTGCTACCACCTACTTGTGTACCTTGTGCAGTACCATATTTGAAGTCCAAATAGAATACTAGACCAGATGGCAAATTCATTGGTTGAACACTTACGAAATCTTTTGCAGCAATTTCAGCAAAGATACGACGTACTAATGGAAGAGCTACACCAGCCCACTGCTCAGCATTTGAGTCAGTACCGGTTTGGTTAGCTTCAGTTACCAATTGCTTGGCTTGGTTTTCTAATAGAACCGCCATTCCGCGACGGTCGTTCTCATTGGCAATACCTTCCAACAAGCCGGTCTTCTGCCACTTCTTTTCAAGTGCAATAGCTTTGGCATGTTGAGTTGATTGTGCCTCATGAGGTAATAAAGAATTTAAATTCATTTTTTGATCCCCTTTGTTTTACTTAAGATTAGCTAATTTCTTCCAACGAGCAGCTAATTCAAATCCTTCGCTAAGAATTTCTTTTTTCGGAGCGGTTGATCTGCCAGCTGGCTTTGAAGCATAGCTTTCTTTAATGGTTTGTTTTTTCTTAGTAGCTACAACATTTTTCAGCGACTCACATAATGTGCTATATACTAACTTAACTTCGCGCATTGATGCTGCACGATCAAAGTTTTCAATAACTTTCATTTTCTGAGCTTCTGTTAATGAATAGTTTCTAAATAATTTGTTAGAAAATAACAATTTTGCATTGAGAAGGTTTACTTCGTTTAATTTGGCTTTCATGTAACGAATTACGTTGTAAGCTTCTTTAAGTTCTTTGTCAGTATCGTCGCCTTCTGAAACTGCCGGTGCAGGAGCGTCATCATCATCGTCATCGTCATCCATATCATCTTCTTCACGTAAAGCACGGATAATTTCATCGATGTTGATTTCTTCCTCTTCCTCTACAGGTTCGCTAGGTTCTGTTTCTACTGATACCGTAGCGTCTTCTTCCTCTTCCATTGGTTCTTCCATATCGCCTTCCAATTCACGGATAATAGATTCAAGATCTAAATCTTCTTCCATTTCCATATCATCTTCTTCTTCGATAGCTGGACCTGGATCTGGAGTACCATCAGTTCCTTCTTCGCCTTCTTCTGTTACTTCTACTTCTTCCTCTTCGGTAGTCACTTCTTCTTCGTCAGCTTCTTCTGCTAAACGTGCCGAAATCATACTTTGTAGTCTAGGAGTAAAAGCTTCTTCCAATGCAATCTTAGCACTCGCCATGGCTGTTTCACGTACAGCTTTAGCATCGGCGATTGCCTCTTTCAAAATGTCTTTCATTTGATTCCTTTTATTTAATTCGGAAATAAGATTATTGGCAATCTTAATGTGTAATTACGAATAATTGAGTGACTGTATATTAGACTGATACAGTATCGAATAACAATTATATATATGCCTATGAAAATACAAACAACCTACGTATAGTAAAAAAGGTGCCGTATAGACACCTTTTCATAGTTGTTAGTTTGATTTATGAATATCTTTCAGTAGCCCGTTGTGCTAAATATTTACTACGTTCGCGTTGACGATGACGTTTTGCTGTAGGCTTTTCGTAAGTAGTGCGAGCCTTTAACTCTTCTATTACACCACTATCCTTTAGCATTTTTTTCCATTTACGTAATGCAAATGAAATGTCTGACCTGTCATTGTTACGTACTACACGCACGCCGGTAGGCGTTCCTGGAATAATACTTTCAAACTGTTTTTGTTTTTTGTTTATATAATTCATAACTTATTTATTTACTTTACAATATAATAACATTCTTTTACAAAAACAAATTATTTTAACGATTCGTTTACTTTGTAATACTTGTTAAGTACAGTACCAATATCCTCATACGCAGCTTCTAAACGTTGTTGCATACCGGACATTTCTGTCGCAGTTTTTTCAAATGTTTTATATGCCTCTTGAAGTTGTTTCATATGACGTGATACTGTTACATTATCAAACCAATGTTCTGATTCTTGTAATGTTACATTTTCTGCCATTTCAACTATATTGCTTAATGTACTAGCAACTTCTTTAAGCGTATTAGCACGATAAATCATTTCGCCTAGTTGATGATAATTAGCTACAGCTTCTAAAAAAGCTTTACGATCTTCTTTAGTCATCTCAGGCATATCATCTTCTTCATGTATATACTTTTCGCTTAGAGACTTTTTTAACAATTTATTTTCCCAATGTTTAGACATTATAACCCTCCGTAAGCTTGCTTTATAATTTTACCAACGCCTTTAAGATTTTTTTCAGCGGCTTCCGAATAACGACCTAACTGTGTTAACCACTGTCGATATTCAGGCACACTACTTTCGGTATCGGCTGTCATTTCTAATTCATAACCAAATTCATCGGTTAGATCTTGCAACATACTCATAATTTCATTTAGTTGTGCTTGAAATTCATTACGACGATCTGTACTAGTATCTGCTTCTGACATAGGCTTTTTAGTAGGTTTGCCAGTCGTTACTCCAGCCATCCATGTGCCTTCTGACAATAAAGTCGAATCGTTAGACCTTGGACGTCCCGCAAACATTCGTTTGTATATATCAGAATATTTCATACGAATTGTTCCTAATTAATTAGAATGATAATTCGGCCGGAATATTACCGAACGGGTCAATAACTGAACCATTACCTTTTGCTCCAACTGGATTAGTAGGGCCGAACAAACTAGCTCCTGCAGCGTCAGTTAAACTATCAAAAGTGCCTTTTCCGGTTACTGGATTACCTAATGACATGTTCGTTAATGGTTCTGCATTAGGTCCAGTTGTAAACCCAGTGCCTTTTGCGCCTACTGGATTGTTAGGTCCATAAAGCGATGTGTTTGCTAAATCAATAAGTGCCATGACTAAAACTCCCTTATTATTTCTGAAATTAAACGATTGATGTTATTATATTTAGTATTGACATTGTTGTTAATTGATTCATTAACCGGAGATAAAAAAGCTCCATGTGTTGAAGGATTACTAACAAAATCAAATGCTATCAGTTCAAAGTCTGGTTGTACTTCCATTGCGCTACCAGCTTCGCGCATTACCTCTTTAACAGATCCTAAACCTCGCGATGATATACCTAATTTAATTCCTGACTGGAACAATGCCTTAAGTATATTACCAGCCGGTGTAGGAAGTACTTCTACAGTACCGACAAGGTCTTTACCACGAAATGCCATTTCTAAAACGTTATGACTTACGTTGTTTAAGTTAACAACAGATGAATCTGGATGATCTAATTCTCCTAATGCACGTCTTTCACGTATATATGTTTCGTTATATTTTTTAGCTTCGCGCATTAACGTTTCCATTGGATATACTCGTCCATTATGGTTTTTAGCTTCAGCGCGTTGCAACACACCCGTTACAATTAAACGGCCATTATTTTTAGTCAATGACTCATTGATTTGCTGAGGTGTTACTTCGAACACTGTATAATCTATAAGTAATTGTTTATCCATTATAATCCTTTCATAAATAAACCAGAATTAATAAAATCCTGTTCCATTTGCCAACGCTTACGCTCATCAGCATATTTGCGCTTAGCTTCGTTCAATGTCAACGATGTATTTTCCTTGGCGTTAACAAATTGTTGCCACGTTCTATTAGGTACCATTATTTTGAAAGCTCTTTTAATTTATTAGATATTCTAACAATACGTTCATTTATTTTATTAATACGAGCCGATGTCTGTTTCCAAAATGATGCAGAATCAACTCCCATTTCATTTTTTAAACGTAGATTGTTATGAACAACTTTTTCAATTTCTGCTAACATACGGTTAACTTCCATTATACCTTTGTTAACTTTTTGTGATGGAGTAGCCGATTCGTCTTTTTTATATTGACGATATGATACTGCTTCGTTTTGAATACCGTACATTTCTGACATCATCTTTTTATACGACGAACGCTGTTCCATAGGCTTAAATATTTTGTTAGTTTTTTTAACGCGCTTCATGCCACCTTGGCTATAAGTATCTTCTTCAGCATCGCCAAATGCGTACGGAGTTTGATAGCCAGGCACTCCTGCAGTTGTCGACATTTCGTCAAGTTCTTCCTCATCCATCTTAGCAACTTTACTTAAACGCGTATGTAAATACTTATCAGAAGAATCAGAATCGCCATCGTTATCTAAATCACGATCTTTTAAATCTTTGAATTTAGATTTAGCTTCTTCGTCAGAAACGCGATCAACAGACTCGTTCAAACGACGCATACTATTTTTTATGTCTTTAGATAAGCTCATTTATTGCCCAACTTTTTTTAATTCGTCAATCAATTCATAATAACGAAGCATTGTCAAAATATCTTTATCTTCAATAACATGCTTCTTATTTAATTTATCTAACAAATTAACCACTTCTGTTAATTTAATACGTATAATTTTACTTGGCAATGTATCTTGTAATTCAGCAATACGCTTGGCTACTTGTTTAGTTTGCTTAGATACATATTCTTTTAATGACGGAGAGTTGGTTACAGTATTAACATATTCACGTAATAACGACTTTTGTTCTGCCGTTAATCGTGATGAATATTTTTCATTAAACTTATCAACTACTAGTTTAGAAGCTAAAATACGAATATCTTTATGTTCAGATTCTAACAATGATTTTGTCTGTTCTGTTTTTTTAATTGACGTACGTATATGTTCTAACAAACTAAATTTAGTATTGACATACTCTTTAGGATCATCGGCTTCTGCAAATTCGAATAATTTATATATACTGGCATGTACTTTGTAGTTAGTAATACGCGCATTAAAAAAATCTTCTATATCATACGATGATCGTATATCTTTAATCAGATTAAACTTTTCACGCTTAAGTGTATTTTCATTAACTGACTTTCTAGTACGCATCACGGCGTCTAAAAATGCCGATGCTTTACTTTCTATGTTAAATTTTTCTTCATGTAACGCACGATATAGTTTAAGTTCTTTGTTTAATTCGCTCTTACTATTAAAATGTCTTTTAATTATATGTAGAGCTTTTGACTGTGAACCGTTCATTGTATCTGCTGCTATTTGACGTACGAGTAACTCGAAAATTAAACCGGTATTTTTTACTTTTGAATGTTTAATTTTACTCATAAATTACGTCCATTTTACTACACGCCTTTTTAATAAATATATATATGATACCAAAATTCATTATAATAAATTAGATTCATCTAACATTGTACCAGCGTCCCGTGACGTATTTAATGATTCATGTAAAACGTTAGAATTTTTAATGCTAAATTTATGTGATAATGATCGTATCAATTCTTTAGAATCTATAGATTCTGTACTTAAAGGTGAGCCTCCCCGATATGTATGCTGTAAAGGATTTGTTTTTGGGTTTCCGTTAAATGTAGCTGACAAGTCTTTAATACCTAACGGGTCTCGTCCATGTGGGCTAGAATGCTTACCCCAAGTACTTATATCTTTAGGTCGTCCTGGCCCTGCTACATGCTCTTGTTCCATTCCTGGTAATAATTCTCCTTTAGTAGCTACGTGCATTGAAGCTATGTCATGAGGTGTACCAAAACTCATATTTGTCTTTTTAGGATCATTGCCTTCATCTGCAATCTGTTTACGACGGAACATGGTTTTAAGATCTTCGATTACATTGTCTTGCTGAGACTTCCATTCATATTCGCTCATACCGAATATATTTTCATAGACCCATTGTTCTGAAAACATTTGTGATTCACGTAATTTTGTAGCTAATTCGACTTTACTTGTCAATGATTCGATTTGTTGTTTTTCGTAAATTAATGATGGATTATTTAGTTCTAATGAAAAACTAACTAGATCTTCATCACGAAATCCTTGTGCATATAAATGTACAATAGCAATCTTTGTTAATTCAGACACAAATATTTTTTGTACACGTTCAATAGTACGGGCAAACCGTACATCTTCTGCTGCAAGTGTAGCTTTACCTTCGACGCCTTCATCATATCCTAAAAATGCTTTAGGTACCTTAAGTGCTGCATGTAGTTTGTTACGCAGATACTCAACGTCTTCAATTTGACCTTCATTACCTAATCCAGCTAAAGTATCAATTGATGTCCCAGATTCTCCGCCACGTACTGGCAAATAATAATCTTCAAGCATATTCTGTAAATTAAACTTAAGATTATAGTTACCGGTTTGTTCATCCATATATGGAATCTTTTTCATTTTACTTATGATTTGATTCATATATGTATCTACTTCATGAGGTGGAATATTACCTACATCAATCTTAAATACACGACGTTCTGGGGCGCGCATTATACGTTGTATAAGCATCGCATCTTCCATTAATGTAATTTGCTTGAACAACTTACGTGCCGATTCGATCATCGATTTACCATACGGTAAAAAGTTAGTATCTGATAATAAACGAAAATGTGCTATTTGAAAACTTTCAAATTCATTGCGACTAGGCTTGCCAGCATAATTGGCATATGTACCGTTAGGACCTTCAATTACAAAACGATATGCGTATGGATTTTCTGGGTCATATCCGTCTTCACGACGTACTTCGTATGCTGATAACGGCGTTACATTAATTATACCTAGTTCTTCTTCAATATCTAAATGTAAAAAGAAATCACCATACTTACAAGCGTTACGTACCCATGGCCATAAATTATAATCAATATTTAAAATATCGTAAAACAAATTATACAATACTTTACGTACTTCATCATTTGTAGTAGTTATACTTAATGTATCACCCTCTGAATTTTTTACTGTAGATTCGTCTGCGTATATATCCAATGCCGATGAAATAATTGGATCCATATCCATAGCTTCATAATCAGTAAACAATTCTAATTTAGAAGAATGAAAATTGTATGTTTGATTATAAGTACCCATACCAGACTGACCGCGATGTAGTCCGGTAAATCTATCGATATAACTATTGCTAGAAAGAGCTCCTACGGATTGTAATCTGTTCGTGTCTACGGCCTTTAATCGATTTTTTGCAATACGCCGTACAATTACGTTAGTAGAAAATAGCCTTTTTAATCTGGCTTGTAATGAAGTATCTGCCATGAATGTATTTATTTATAAATATTAGCGTAACCAGGTTAAACTTTCATTACCGCCGGGTGTTTTCCATGCCCATGAATCATGTTGCGTAGATTTAATTGTATATACACCTTGGTTATTAGATTTACTAAAATGACTAAGTGTTTTACGAGACAAATCCATGCCTTGTTGCTTTAAACGAAGTGCAGTATCACGAATCCATAATCCAATTGCAAACGACATAACTAAGTCATCATTATATCCTCGCTGTGCTTCAGCACGTGAACCATTCCAAATAAACACTAGTAATTCATCAATTAATCGTTTACTACGTATTACCGGAGATTTTTCTCGTAAATATGTTTCTAATTTTGATATAGTTAACGGACGAGTTTTTGATGTAGTAGAAAACCCCGGAACCATATCCGATTTATTTTTTAAATCATATCCTTTTGTTAAATGAATATTTTCGTCAATATAAGCATCTTGTTTATATGAATAATACAAGTTACTGTATCCACGGTCAATAACAACTTGTATAACTGCCCATCCTACGTTAGCATTTTCTATTACTAGTAATGCATTGTTATAATCTGTAGCTACTGACATTAACATATTACCGTATTCAGTAGTTCCTATTTTACCACGATATTCAGCAACTTGCACTAAATTATCTATATCAATAACATGGAAGGCGGAATAATCACTACCATCACCACGAGCAACGTCAGCTATTACTGCATAATTTTTTGAATAGTCAGCATATTCCCATATCCAATAGTTACCGTCGAACCCTCTTCGTTCTAAAGGATCTTTGATATATGTCTGATCATACCATTGCAATATTGGCCCATCAATAACAGTATGTCCTGATGTTATAAAATCGCAATCACATTCTTGTGCTGCGCCCTTTTCTCCTAGTAGTTCTGTTTGTTCAATACGCCACGACTCGTTACGTTCAGGATGTACCGTCCAGTGTAGTTTAATTGGTTTAAACTGTCCACCAGATTCGGCATCTACCCATACTTGATGAAACCAATTACCGGTACCATTAGGTGTTGAAAGTGCTATACAACCACCACCAGTTGCCAATGTTTGTTGAGCCGAATTCCATAGTTCATCTATATTACGTATAAATGCGGCCTCATCAACAATTAGTAGTGATAATGCTTCAGATCGTCCAGATGTGCCCGTACTAGATACTGCTTTAATTTGCGATCCGTTTTTAAATCGCAATGATAATTTATTATCTTCGGTAGATTTTCCTTTTAACCAGATCGGCAAATTTTCGTGCATAACACGTACTTTAGTAACTAAATTTTTAGCTACATCTTGAGTCGTCGCTATAACTAATATATTAAAGTCTGGCTTGAATAACATGTTCCATAACGCAAATCCGGCGGATAATGTAGATATCCCTAACTGTCTAGACTTTAAAATAATAGAATATCTATTGTTTTGTAAATTGCGTAATGTTTCTTCTTGGAATGGATATAAATGAAAATAAATTTTTCCTTTGGTAGGATGTTGGATAACGCAGTATTTTTTCATGAAGTGTACAGGATCTGTAGCACAGCGTTTATATTCTTCTGCAATTATTGTTTTTAACGGTACTTGTTGCATAAACTATCTTTTTTTAAAAGAATTTAAGTACGACTAATATTGTAGCAGCAATACCTAAACCTTCGCCTATAGCAAGTCGTCTCCAAAAAACTTTACGTTCTTGTTGTTTAATTAAATCAGCACGCGTCTCTGTTAAAGCTATATCACATGCAGTATACTGATCTCTCCAATTTTCAGCTTCAAGTTCTAATGCATGATAATTGTTATATAAAGCAAAAAATGCAGTACGTGAAAGCATTAATGCTTCCGTACAATTGTCTGCGTATACAAACATTGAATCTAAATTAGTCTTGTAGATCTCCTTGTATAGCAAGTTCTTTAACAGGTCGTCCTCCTGTTTTTTGCTTAAGAATATTCCAGTATCCCCACGGTATACTATCCTGACGGGTATTAATGACTGTCCACATACTGTCACGCTGAGGATCATTGAGAATAGGAATGTTAATAATTTTTTTTGCATCTTGTTTATTTTTTTTAATTGTGTTATCGATTACAGCTGTTTGTCGACTGTCGTAAAAATGTTGTAGTACAATGTTAGCCTTTGTTAAACTATCTACCGAACGTCTTAAACGCTCAATTGCCTTAGTATCTTTTACCTCAACTACTACTGCCGGCTTTTTATATAAAAGCACTATTAGTACTAGCATGGCCAACATTACTATATAGTACCAATATTTTTTTAAAAAATTCATTGTTATTGTCCTGATTCATTTGTTGTGTTATTAGTATTTGTCGGTGGCTTCTTGAATATATTTTCAACTGTAGTAATACCTAATAAACTTCCAGCTAACAAACAAATCGCATCAAACATATATTCAGGTAACTCTATATTACATAACAACGCAACATAACAAAACACGATTATATTTGCCAATGTAAAAATACCAGCAACACGTTTCGATGACACGCCGCTGTTACTCGATACTACTTTATCAATCCAATATTTAGATTTTTTAACCATTAAAATTCTTTTACTAATGTATATGTAAACGCAGCTAAATTACTAGCTTCACACGCTTCAATCAATTTTTTAAAGTCAGCTGGATTATTGAGTACTTGACATCCTGCTGACCATTTATCTATAAACTTGCTAATAGCATTAGGATTGGCTCTATGAATATTGATACCAAAAAGTCCAACATCTGTAATAGCCGTCTCTTCTGCAATTATATCTAAGTCTTTGTCACGAAATACTGTAATCGGCTTAGACTGTACCAAAGCTTTATATTGGTCTCGGTGCAATCCTAGCTTCCACGAATCAATATATTGTCCAGGCTTAAGTAATGCAGTGCCTTTAGGGTTCATTAGATTTTTAAGCCAATGAGTGCCAGGATTAGTTGTACCTGTATACCAAGCTACTTTAGTACCGCTAACTACTCCGATAAGATCATCAAACTCATTTGGCTTGTTAGCCGTCGAACGAATTCCTACCAAATGAAATTTAGGAAATTTATAACCTAGTTCATTAAATTTTGTTTTTAATTCTGCTACACTGTATTGTTTCATGTTATCCTTTATTCTGAACCGTAAGAACTGTAATCACCAGACGGCTTTACTGTTTGGTCTATTTTATCTACATTATCTTTGACAAGTGCTATAATCTTTTTTACAGTATCGATAATTTCCATGCTTTTTCCTATCATAGCTGTAATCGCAAGTACTAATAAAATGCCTGATGTAATAGACGGAAATAAATATACGGCTATAACCAACATTGTAATTGTCGCTACTAATACTCCGGATAATCCTGCTATTTTTTGTCCAAACTCGCCAGCTCCGAATTGTTTAGCAATCCATGCAAAAGCTTTTTCTATAACCATAGCCGGGAATCCTGTCCACTTTTTTATACGAGTTACAACTTTATTTATACGAGCTTTAAGTTTATTTTCGTCTACATCTTGACCCGTAACGGTATGTATAGCTTTTGCCAATGCATGAAGAAATGCAGAATTACCCATTATATCACTAGCAACGTGCAATGTTTCTAATACACCTCCTCCCTCAGTTAATACGTAGTTTTTAGATTCTCGTATTTCAGTTTTTATAGCATCTACATCAGAAACATCAACAGACTCAATATCTCCATCCGCATCTAACAATGCACTTAACATTGCAGCTTGAACTTCGGTATTAGTAACGTCTTCGCCGTCAGCTTTTAGTTCATTTGACAATGACTGAAGATCTGAATTTATATCTGAAGCTTCCCCCGATAGTGATTCTTTTATTAGTTTTGCTATCTGATTAAGTACTATATCACGCGCGATCGGAGATAATTGTATATCCATATTATAAACCTGTAGGTAATTTAGTTTTTTTAACGTTAGCTAATTCTTCTTTTATAGTTTTCTTGATAAGCTTACGTACTTCATCTATTTGCAACTCAACGTCTTTATCTAATTCATTTACTGAACTTTGCAATTCTTTTTCTAGAGATTGCTTATCCTTAGTTAATTTTTTTAGTTGTGCTACAATCTTATCTTTAGCAGTACCGGTAGCTTTAGCATACTCCTTAGCCATTTTTTTCATAGTACTAGTAACATCTTCTAGTTCTTTAGAAATTTTTGTTATTGTCCTTGCCATTTTTATCCTTTTAAATTGTTAAGTATACGTTCTCTAGTTTCTTGATAATCTTTATCAAATTTTTCAAAAAATGCTGTTTGATTCCATTGTTCTAAATTTCCATCAGCGTCTTGTACAAACTGCAACTTGAGCGTTTCACGTAACAAAGCAACTTCATGGTCAGCATCTTTTAGCCAAGCCTCTGCATTTAACAGCATACGTTTACGTGAATATTCTTCCCATGCCTCTTTACCTTGTGTACGAATTTTTGTCTCTTCACTAACAACACACGAAAAACATTTTTTATGTATAAAGTACATTTTAATATTTAAATGTTTTTCTTCATCGCGCATTTCTTTGTTGCAACATGGACATGTTTTAGGCACAGATAATATAGCTCGTATTTTTTGCAGAATACTATTATCTACTACACGTGTACGATATCCATCTTTTTGTTCATATCTCCAAACAGTACCTGTTTTTGGATCTATTTCTGTCCAGATATCGCCGATATCATGTTTAGTATCGGATTTTGTTTTTGTATATCCAGTTGTTTTACGCGTTTGAGAGCGATGAACACCTGTCAATAACTCATTAACTGCTTTAACGTTTTGTAACTTTTTGCTCATTTGTTTGTGTTGCCTGTGTTTGTTTTCTTACCTGTGCTTTAATTTTGCCAGCTAAACTAGCCATATCATCTGGCTCAATGCCGGCCTGGGACATTATCCATCCTAATGCTTTAGCTTTTTTCATATCATCTAGTTTAGCAATAGCTTGTAACATATCTGCGGCCCAATTGACTGCAGTAGCTCCGCCCAGATCTGTTACTGGCAATCCTAAAGCTTTTTCTAGTTCTGCGTCAGAAGATTCTTTAATTTCTGTATATGGTTCTGATATACTATCTTGTTTATCCTGCATTATCAATGCACGTTGTACACGTGATTTAACAGCATTAAAGTCGCTGCTATCCATACCAAATTGTAATATTAAGGCCGTTAACAAATCAATTTTTTGTTGTCTGGGCAATTTGGCTAGTTTTTCAGGCTCTATCATACCTAGTGCACGATCTAACATAGCTTTACCAGTACCTAGTCTAGCACGTATAGAACCGCCAACTTTATCTAGAAATGACGTATCATTACTAAACTCTTTAAGGATTTGAGTACGTATCAACGATCGTAATTCGTTAGTTTTCATTAAAAGTCCTTGTTTTTAATAAATATCTAAATATTATGATTATCTTATCGAAATTGTGATTCTAGACCTTTAACAATAAACCGTCCAGTAATTTTAAAGGGTTTATTGTATATTTTAGGATCACGTATTACAATACCTTCATGTTCACTTACTTTACCTAACGGCGAATTTAATGATTCTAATACAGCATTGCCTAGTTCCATTGTAGCCAAATAAAATATGTATCCATTAATGGCCGCTTGTACGTCTTTAGGATCTTTTACAAACTCAGCCACATCAATACCGTTACTAATTGCCAATAATACTTGTTTAGATAATGCCCCGACGGTTTTGCCATCTGCTGTTTTAATAGATGTGTCTTTTTCATTATCAGCTTTAGCTAACCATTGACTTAAACTTTTAGTTGTAGATTTGCCGTTAACTGTAATAGTATATTTTGTATTTAATACTGATTGGAAATCTGGATCTGATTCTAAAGTTGTCGGCACAGAACCTAGTACTTCATATCCATATTCTTGTGCAGTTGGGGCTAAATTGTTCAATAAATCTTGAAGTGCCTTCTTGCTATATGTAATTTCTTTTGTAGATCTACGTTTCGGTGTTACTTGTTCAATTTCTAATAATCCGTGTATTGCTAAAAAGTTTTTATTATATGATAACACATTAGTTGATCCAGCAACATATTCAATATTAAACATAATATTTGGATTATCTAGCATACCCAATGTTTTGAGTTGTGGTTTAATGTTAGGTATAGCTTTATTAAAAATATCTAATACCTGTCCACCTACCTTTACCATACCATGACCCGTACCAAAACGGTCAATTAAATCTGATTTAGTAATTCCTTTAACGTCTAATGGCTTACTAGATCCGCGGTCCATTACAAACTGATATTTGTTATTAACATTAACTAAACGTATACTGGCATTGACACCGTCGATTTTTACGGATGCTGGACCGTCTTTTAAATACTTTGCTGATTGCAAAAATACTTTAACTAGATCTTTACCGGTTGTTACACTTGGAATGTCGAATGGATGTGCCATATGGCCTCCAGC
>Ga0214917_10000100_pt1 | contig 95263 bp, 97 predicted proteins | sample LL_1208_BB_MetaG_FD_177983 | JGI IMG/M metagenome (GOLD analysis project Ga0214917, IMG submission 177983) | Freshwater microbial communities from Lake Lanier, Atlanta, Georgia, United States - LL_1208_BB | ecosystem: Environmental > Aquatic > Freshwater > Lake | place: USA: Georgia | collected... | reverse complement strand
ATGGGACTACCTCATCAAGTCAGTTTCTTAAATGATCTTAACGTAGAGATAACTCAGTTAGGACAAGAGCTTGACTTTGACAATCTAAGCAGAGGAGAACGCAACAGATTAATCCTAGGACTTAGTTGGAGTTTCCGTGATGTGTGGGAAAGTCTTTATCAAAATATCAATTTACTGTTTATCGATGAACTTATAGACAACGGATTAGATGCTGCTGGTGTAGAAAGTGCTCTAGCACTACTGAAAAAAATGGCAAGAGAACGAAACAAAAACATTTACCTAATCAGTCATAAGGATGAACTAGTAGGCCGTGTCAATAATGTGCTAAAAGTTATAAAAGAAAATGGCTATACTAGCTATGCTAATGACTTGGAGTTCGAGAATGGATGAGCTTCATGATCGACTGATGCGAGAGTTTCGTATCTATTTTACAAATTATCAACAGTTTGCTGTGGAACGAACTATGGCTAGTGCCAAGCGAACAAGAGCAAACTTAATGCAGATGATTAAACTTTCGCAAGAAATGAGACAAGCATTGTTGGATACCTACAAAGAAAGACACAGAAGATATAGTGAAAAATATCGCAAAGGTGGTGTGCCAAGAGACAAGATTCGAAGGCGAAATCTTGATACATAGTAGATGTCTTGGTATTATAACGATGCGATCGTAGAATCAATTGAAGAAGAATATATAGGCTTTGTTTATATTATAACCAATCTTACCAATAATAGAAAATACATAGGCAAAAAACTGGCTAAATTCGCAAAGACCACAGTTCGCACAGTGAAATTAAAGAATGGCAACAAGAAAAAGAAACGCATCAGAGGCAAAATAGAAAGTGATTGGCGAGACTATTACGGATCAAATGACGAATTACAGGCAGATGTTATAAAATTAGGCCTAGATAACTTTCGTAGAGACATACTTTATTTTTGTAAAACCAAGGCAGAATGTAGTTACATTGAGGCAAGAGAGCAATTCTCAAGGCGTGTATTAGAATCAGACGAATACTATAACGGACAGATATCTGTTCGTGTTCATGGCTCACATATCAAAGGCAAACAATTAAACGGTTAAGGCTAGCGCAGGCCTAATTTCGTGCGCCCTAGACCTGGACTCGTGTCACAGGGATGGAATCTTGTCGCCGTAACAAGAACTCAACCACTACCTCTCAGAGATGAAGATCGCTTAAGACCTGCGATTTGGTTGTTTGAAAAGGACGAAAGGCCAAAAGAAGGGTAACTCCCTAACGGCTATGCATGTGTTAGCGTATGTGTATAGACTGCCGTCATTGTAAAGACGGAGTGAGCAGGTACCGGATGACCGCCTGCGTGAGGTAGTAAAAATTTTTTACAGCCTCGTAGCTCTAACGCTATGTGACTTGCGTACTCGGATAATGTAAAGTCATTTTTGCCCTTAACGGGCAAAGTGTGACCATTGTATCTGGATAATATTAAAACTGCTTCGCAGAAGAACTGTTCGAGCGTGAGCGAAGAACAGTTGAACTACGTTCAACTTCTAATAAATATCTTATCATGAAAGCTCACGAAATTGTATTTGAAGCAGGTGTATTTAAATCTACTGCAAAATCAGCTACTAATGCAGCAAAGAAAGGTTTAAATAAAGCACAACAAGCTTATCAAGCATCTAAATCTCAAAAAGAATTACTGAAGAGAATGGAGCCTTTCATACAAGCTAAGTCTGACAAATATGCAGAAGCAGTAATTAAATCAAGAGAAACTGGCAGGGTTAAAGATCCTGATTTTTATAAATTTTTACATAAAGATTTAGATCCTAATCTTCAAGGCAATGACCTAAAAGTTGTATTAGATGAAATAAAGAAAAGAAGTGATTCTAAAGTTGCTGCCTATTTCAAAACTGCTGCATCTAGTAGTCAAATATCTCAAAGTTATCAAGACATAATGAATAGACCTGCTACAAGTGCATTTCAAAGTAAAATGACTAAATTCTGGAATTCTCCGCGTTGGCTTGCTCTAGGTTATCTTGTTAATAAACTTGTCGGAATATGGGGAATTTGGTATGCCTGGGAAGTTTATAATGAAAAAGTTGATGCATTACCCCCAGATGATCCTCGTAGAAATAAAGAGTTAGCAATATTCGCTACTGCGGTTGTAGCTCAAATTATCAGTGGTAACCTAATTGCTAAAAGTGCTACTGCTATGCTAGCACTGGCCGCAGGTATGGCTACTGGTGGAAAAATTACATTAAATTTAGCCTCGGCAGTTTTAGCTAATGCGACTTTAAAAGCTGCTTGGATTACTTTTTTAAATTCTGATAAAGGTAGAGTATGGTTAGAACAATTTGTTAATGCAGTTATAGCAGGGTCTGCTGCCGCATTAGAAGAACTAGGATTGAATATATTCAAGGATGTAAGAGATTTCGAAGATACAGAATTAGGTCGAGTATTAGGTCAATATCAAAAACAAGAAAAGTATGATGTACCTGGTAGTGATCAGGATTTGGCCAATAGTAAAAGAGCTGTTGAAAAAATTAAAAAAGAATACAGATTGAAATTTGGAAAAGAGTTAAACATAACTAGTGCAGAACGTACTAGAGATAAACAACAGGATCTTTATGATAGATGGCAAAAAGGAGAAAAAGGTATATATATACCTACTAATCCTGACAAACATAAGAATAAAGAATGGTTTCATCTATGGGCCATTGATGTAAGTCCTCCGTTAAGTCGAGAAGAGGAAGAATGGATGAATTCTCAAGGATGGCGTCGACCCGAACCTATAAAAGATCCTGTACATTATGCTTATTCGCAGACCGGTGCTCAAGCTGCTTCTAAAACTCAATCTACAGGACAAAGTGCTAATCCTCCTACAAATGCTCCTGCGGCTCCTAACGGAACTATACGTCAAGCAACTTCGGAGCCAGTAGCAAATAGTTCTGGTCTTTGGTATTTGAACACTACAACTGGTGAATTAACAGATAAACCAGATGATAATAGTGTTTTAATTGCTAAAGGTCCAAATAAAGAACTAATTAGTAATTCAAGTCTTAGTACAAATTGGGATTTAACTGCCTATAGGCGGTCGGAAATAGCTAAAGGTAAACCGGATCCATTACAACAGTTTTTAAAACCTGGACAGCAACTACCATATTTGGCTAGATAAGATTTATTCCTGACTTCTTGGTAGCATCAATATTATCTTTAATAATCTGATTTAGAATTGTTCTGTCTTCATAACTGTATAGATAAAATAAATCAGTGCTGCTTACGCCACCCCTCATATACCAACTTATTCTAAAAATTTCATCTTTTATTTCTTTGGCTTCTAAATCTAATCTTTCTGTATATTTCAGTATGTCCTCATTGTTAAGTTTTAGAAGCCTTAACCGAAAAAATTAGATTGATCCAATACTACTTGCATTTCATCTTCAGTTTTACAATTAGAACATTGAATTTTTTGTTTAGGAATCGCCCATGTTTCTTTGTTTTCTTCTAATTTAGATTTAATTAAATTGTACTGGTCACGTTCACAGTTTCTTAAATATTCTTCTATAAAGTCTTTTTCTGAAACAACCATATCAGGAATTTGAATAGAACTAATAACAGTTAAGAAAAGCTGCAATTGTAAATCACTAAGATCGAGATAAATTTTATCAATAGTTTTTTGTCTCTCTACGTCTTCAAGATCTCTTGTTTGATACAACATTTTTTGTAATTTAAAATTTTCTATCGCGAAATAATTCATTTCTTCATACAATAGAGGTCTGACTTTAATAATAAGGTTTTCGTCAATATTAATAGTATTAACAAATTTTAAATTTTGAAAATAGTCTATGATAACATTTAATTCTACTTCATAATCATTTTCAGTACTACAATTTTTACAAACTTGGGTAAAGTTCATAGTAGGACCAAATGTAGCAATTCTTATAGCAATTAATAACGCATCTAAATCAATACTGGGCATCAATTTGGCATTTTTAATCACCGGACAACAACTTTCAATTACTTTGGCTGTGGCTTCTCCACTGAACAATGCATCCGGAGTTTTACTAATAATTTCATCCATTCCTGTCATAGCAAAAATAGGAACCTGCTCGTAATTGCCTTGTAATGAGTTATTTTCATAATATAGTCCACGGCTTGGCAAATTAATATAAATCTTAGGTTGTCTGAAATATTTCAAAAGTGGATTGCTTTGATTCATAAAATGATCCGATAAATATAATATAGATATTTATATACGTAGTTTTTACCTGGAAAAATAATGGCTGACGAAAAAAGTTTAGAATTTGAAAGATTCTTTAAGAAATGGGCTCAAAGTCAAACCGCAGCTCCAAAATATAGCGATGGCGGGCTAGAAGCTGCATTGAACAAAACAGCTCAAAGCACTAACCCTTTAATAGCAGCCTTTGAAAAGTTACCAGGATATGGAAAAGAAACTGCACAAAGTTTGTTGAATGCTAAAGATGCATTCATGGATTTAAGCAAAGCTGGCGCAGGGTTTAGAGGTGACCTTATAGGTCTTAGTGTAGCAGCAGCGAATACAAGACTAACATTGGGTGAGTTCGCTAATTTAATCAAAGAAAATAGAGAAAATTTTATAGGTTTAGGTGGTAGTGTTACTAGGGGAGCAGAGGCATTTGCTACTCTCAGCAAACGTTTTATGGACGAACCTGCTACTGATAATCTAAGATTGTTAGGCTATACAAGTAAAGACCTTAATGAAGTTCTTGCTTTACAACTAGCTTATACAAGATATAGTCAAAAACTGGATCAAGAAGGTCAAAAACAGTCAATCGAGGCAGCTACTAAATTAGCTACTGAAATGGACTTAATGGCTCGTTTAACAGGAAAGTCTAGAGAAGAACAAGCAGAGGCGATGAAAAAAGCTTCTCAAGATGCTGCTGTTGAGTCAAAGTTTAGATTAATAGGAGCTACCAAAGGCCCAGAAGAAGAGGCAAAAGCTCGTGCTCTTTTTGCTCAACAATATAACGAAGCTCAATTACGTGGGCAAGGGCAAATGTTCAAAGAAATATTTGCCACAGGACAGATAGTTACCAAAGAAGCTGCCACTCAAGCAGCAATCAACAGTCAACAAGCTGCTGCTACAAGAGATATGGCTCTTGCCACTCAAAGAGGACAAGAGAAAGAAGCTCAAGAAGCCGCTGCAAAAGGTCGAGCAGCAGCCTACGAAGATAGTAGAGATATCAGTAAGTTACAATTAGGCACGCTGAACCATACAGGAAATGTGGCCAGTAAGGCTATAGCAGATAATATAACAGCCACACGTGGCTATCATGATGCCTTAAGACAACTTCAACTAAGTGAAGAAGGTAGAGGCAAGAGTGCCGAAGAACTTGATAAAATGGCTCGTGATCGTGCTCTAAAAGAAATGCAGGGAAGAGACGATCAAGGTAAAAAAGTTAACGAACTTGGATCAGCAATGATATTATTTGAGGCACGGGCCAAAGATGCTGCTGTGGCTATAAATGAAGGATTGTTGGAACCATTAAGGAAATTAGATCCAGCCTTTAAAGAATTTAATACTACACTGAGAGGACTGAGTGAAAACTTCGGCGGTACAGGAAAAGGCATACGACCAGCAATAGCAGATGCAGCACAGCAGGGAAGAGAAGGAAAAGCAGTTGAAAATGTTAGCGGATTAGGCGGAGATCTTTTAAAGGCAGTTAATATTGGAAGTGCAGCTCTAGTAACAGGAGCTACCGAAGCTGGTACTGTGATAAAAAATGCAGGCAAAATGTTTAACGATGCTGCTAATTTTGGAATAGCGGAGAATTTTAAAAAAATAGTCGATAGTGCTGGAACATCATTACCGAATGCACTGAAAAAAGGAGCAGATGCTTTTATTGAATCATTGAAAAATGCTGGACAACAGGTACCTAAAAGACAGGGCGGTAGTGTGCAGATGACTGGCAATCTATTTGAAGATTGGGGTAAAGGCACTCTTGTTGAGCTGCATGGTTTAGAAGGTGTAGTGCGTCCAGATGAAATGACAAATATTGCTAAAGGCATGACAAATCAAGGAGCAGCTAAGGCTATTGATAATTTAAAAAAACAAATATCTTCTATGCATTCTACTAAAGGAATTGATTTAAATTCTATTAGTAAAGATATTTCAACAACAGTATCAGCACCAATACCTAAGACTCCACAAACTATAGAATTAAAGCAGCCCACTACACCTAGCAAAGTAGAAGTTATTAATTGGCCTAAAGACTTTGGTAAATCTAATGTTCCACCGCCTCCTCCTTCTCCTGTTGCGAAAAAAGAAGAAGCAGCTAAACCAGTTGAAGCAGCTAAACCTACACCTACTCAAGCAAGTGTTAGAGCAATAGATAATAAGATAGAAAAAACAACTCAAGAGCCTCTGGATATCAAATCAGTTACAGGAACTGTTATTAGTGAATTACAAAGAGCAGAAGCAGCTAAACTTACACCTACTCAAGCAAGTGTTAGAGCAATAGATAATAAGATAGAAAAAACAACTCAAGAGCCTCTGGATATCAAATCAGTTACAGGAACTGTTATTAGTGAATTACAAAGAGCAGAAGCAGCTAAACTTACACCTACTCAAGCAAGTGTTAGAGCAGTAGACAACGCTCCTGACGTTCCTAAACCAGATTTCAAAGCATTAACTAGTGAATTCGGAGAAGAAATGAAACTGCCATTTGGCAGTATGATGGACGAGTTCGGTAGTAGTTTTGAAAAAACTTACAATGATATTCAGTCTACAATGGGCAAAGTTGATCTTTCAGGTTTTAATTTAAAGCTTGAAGAAATAAACAAAGACCTAATTGAATCATTGCCTGTGATAGAAATACAAAAATCTAGCGAAGAAATGTCTGGATCTGCTAGAAGATTTAGCCAGTCTTACAAAGAAGCAATGAATTCTTCTGTAGAATCTAATGAAGAGCATCTTGTTTATTTGAACGAGAAAGAACAAAAAAGATTAGAGCGAGAAAAATTAACATTAGGTGAAATTGAGCAATTAGAAGCTAAGGCACAAGAACAACAACTAACCTATGAAGAACAACTACAATTAGAAAGTTTAAAACATAGGATAGATGTTTTAAAGACCAATGAAGAATATAACAAAGCTGAAATTGAAGCTACTAAAAAAGCTCTGAATGATCAGCTAGAGTTATCAGAAGGCATTCAAGGACAGATTGTCGGCGTTACAGAAAAAACTAATATTTCTCAATTAGACAGCGTAACACAAGCTAAAGATGCTATGATGCTTGAAGCAAATGAAATTGCTAGTGAAATAACAGATCTTATTCCTACAGATAGTGTAATTGCTGCTAAAGATGCTATGATGCTAGAAGCGAACGAAATTGCTGAAGACATCGCCGGAGAAATGTCTGCTGTTGATATTCCACCAATACAAGTAGAAGATGTATTAGTTCAGGCAAGAGATAATTTTATGTTAGAAGCAAATGAAATTGCTGAAGACATTAATAACATTACAAAATCTATTCCGGCTGCTACTACAACATTATCAGATATGACTATGGCAGCAGATGAGATAGCGAGCGAAATGGCTGATCTTATTCCTACAGATAGTGTAATTGCTGCTAAAGATGCCATGATGCTTGAAGCTAATAACATAGCTGAAGATATCGAAAGTGTAATGTCTGGTATAGAATTTAAACCGATAGAAATAGATGATCTGATCGGTGATACAGATTATATTTCATCATCTATAAAAAATGCACTACCGTTTGATGAATTTGCAGGCGTAGATAAAGCAATAAATGAACAAGAAAAGATGTTATTATTTGCTGATGATATGCGTGGTGGACTCGATGAAGTTGCACACGACATTCAAGCCAACTTAGGATCGATGCTTGATGAATATCAGCAACCAGAAGAGGAAGATACAGATTATATTTCATCAGCTATAAAAAATGCACTACCGTTTGATGAATTTGCAGGCGTAGATAAAGCAATAAATGAACAAGAAAAGATGTTATTATTTGCTGATGATATGCGTGGTGGACTCGATGAAGTAGTCGGTGATATACAAGCTAATTTAGGTTCAATGATCGATAAACATCTACCAAAAGAAGAAGATACAGATTATATTTCATCAGCTATAAAAAATGCACTACCGTTTGATGAATTTGCAGGCGTAGATAAAGCAATAAATGAACAAGAAAAGATGTTATTATTTGCTGATGATATGCGTGGTGGACTCGATGAAGTAGTCGGTGATATACAAGCTAATTTAGGTTCAATGATCGATAAACATCTACCAAAAGAAGAAGAAGATACAGATTATATTTCATCAGCTATAAAAAATGCACTACCGTTTGATGAATTTGCAGGTCTTGACAAAGCAATAGAACTACAAAAAAATATTCAAAAAAATACATCTGGCATGGATGTATTAGCAGAAGATGGTAGTGTAGCACAAGGTATCAAGATAAATCCAGAAACTGGAGAAAGATATTACACTGATATTCCTGAAGAATCTAAAAAGAGCTTAGATTCTCAATTAAAGACGACTAATCCCTTTTTTAATGAGAAAGGTGAATTAGATCTTAATACTATACATCTACCAGGAATGAAAAAATACGGTGCAGATTTAAAATCTCAAACTCAGAGTATATCTAAAAAAGAAGAAAACGAAAGCAGTGCTGAAACTGCTAGATTAAAAAGACAGGCAGAAAAAAAGTCTGATAGTGAAACATCTAATAATGAATCTAAAACATCTGAATCTAAATCCACTGCAACTGTAACAAAAGATGCAACTCTTAATGATGTTGTAAAACAACTAAGTTCATTAAATAAGAATATGCAGAATCTTATTGATCAAAATCAAAAGTTACTAGGTGATCAGCTCAGAGCAGTTAAAGCAAATAATAAAAATAATTTTGTAGGCGTTTATTAATGAGTTGGAAAAAATATTTCACACCTGTACTAGTAGATAATCAACCTGGAACATTTAGTCCATTAGGAATGAATGCCAGTAGACCTGGGCCTGCAAGGGCAAATTATAGTAGCTATCTTCCAGATGTTTATACAGGTGCTCCTAATCGTATTGATAGATATCTTCAATATGACACTATGGATATGGATAGTGAAGTTAATGCTGCCCTTGACATACTTGCTGAATTCTGTACCCAACCAAATGAAACTAATAAAACACCATTCCAACTTCATTTTAAATCACAGGCAACTACTAGCGAAATAACAATATTACGTGAATATCTACAACAATGGTGCAAAATGAACAAATTTGACACACGGGTGTTTAGAATCGTAAGAAATATATTTAAATATGGCGATGGATTTTTTATTAGAGATCCTGAAAGTAAACAATGGTATCATGTTGACCCAGGTAAAATTACAAAAATTATTGTTAACGAGAGTGAAGGCAAAAAGCCAGAACAATATGTTATTAGAGATTTAAATCCAAATTTTATGGACTTAGTTGTAACTGCTATTAATCCAAATACAACCAATACAAATAATCGAGGAACAGCATATGTAGCAGGAGGAGCTGCGGCTAGAGGACAAGCTAGTGCCTATCCAATTAGTCCAGGAACACGTTTTCAAAACAATCAAAATGAAGTAGCTATTGAATCTAAGCACGTTATACATCTTAGTCTAAGTGAAGGATTAGATAATAATTATCCTTTTGGAAACAGTCTACTTGAACAGGTATTTAAAGTCTATAAACAAAAAGAATTATTAGAAGATGCTATTATAATTTATAGAGTACAACGTGCTCCTGAACGCCGTGTTTTCTATATTGATGTAGGTAATATGCCAAGTCATTTGGCTATGAGCTTTGTCGAACGTGTAAAAAACGAAATACATCAAAGACGAATTCCTAGTTCTACAGGAGGAGGACAAAATGTTATTGATAGTGCTTATAATCCATTAAGTATTAATGAAGATTACTTTTTCCCACAAACAGCAGAAGGTAGAGGGTCAAAAGTTGATACTTTACCAGGAGGTACCAATCTCGGTGAGATAGATGATTTAAAATATTTCACTAATAAATTATTTAGAGGATTGAGAATTCCTAGTAGTTATTTGCCTACAGGAGCCGATGATAGTCAAGCCAGTTACAATGATGGTCGTGTAGGAACTGCTTATATTCAAGAATTAAGATTTAACAAATACTGTGAAAGATTACAAAGTTTATTAGAAGACGTATTCGATCAAGAATTTAAATTGTTTCTTTATGATAAAGGAGTTAACATAGATACTAGTTTATTCGAGCTTCAGTTAAATCCTCCTTTAAATTTTGCTGCATATAGACAAAGCGAGATGGATGGACAAAGAATTAACACATTTAATACATTACAACAAGTTCCGTTCATTAGTAAAAGATTTGCCCTAAAAAGATTTCTTGGTCTTAGTGATGAAGAAATGGCGGAAAATCAGAAACTATGGGCTGAAGAAAACGGTAAATCTAATATTGTTTCTACTGATCCGAGTGGAGAACTTCGTGGAGCAGGGATTAGTCAGGCTGGAATAGAAAGTGACTTAACTGATTTATCAGATGAAAATGCTCCTCCAGAAATAGGAGCGGCTCCTGGAGAAACTGCTATGCCGCCTTCTGGGCAAGCGGCTCCATCGGCACCTGCTGGAACTGTAACTGTATAAATATTTTTATGATATTACGTGAATTATTTTATAGAAGTCAAGAAGCTAACGCTCTTTCGGATAACCTTGGATATAGTCCAAGAAGAGATAATGATGTCATGAAAAGAAGTGACACACGTAAGACAAGATTAAGCTTAAAACAAATAAACGAACTAAGAAAATCTAGTGAACGGCATATTCTAGAACAAGAAAAAGAATTAGAATTTATTGAATCAATGTACAAGCCTCCACCACAGCCAGCAGCATAAATTATTCAAAAGGATAATTATGCGTAGTTTTGTATGTGGTAACGGGAAAAGCCGTTCTAATATTAATCTCGAAGAATTAAGATCCTATGGTTTAATATACGGATGTAATGCGCTGTATAGAGATTTTACTCCTGATTATCTAATAGCAGTTGATGTAAAAATGGTCGTTGAGATAGAAAGTAAAGGGTATCATCTTAATAATCCGGTATGGACTAATCAAAATTCTAAATTTAAAAAATTTAAAAATCTAAATTATTTCGAACCAAGTTTAGGATGGAGCAGTGGACCAACAGCCTTGAATATGGCTAGTAATCATGGAGCAACTGAAATTTATATATTAGGATTTGATTACATCGGAAGTCCACGAGGATATGTTAATAACATTTATTCTGATACTGAAAATTATAAAAAATCAAACGAACAAGCTACTTACTATGGTAATTGGAAAAGACAGACCTACGAAATTCTAAAAAAATATCCTAAAGTAAATTACTATAGAGTAGTTGACGAAAATTTTTATAATCCTGATTTTGATGTATTAAATTTTGAAAATATCACAATTGAAAATTTTAGGAAAAATATTACAACTTGGAAAAAAATACGTTAAAAATACACTGTTTAACACGGTTTATTGTAATAATTTGTAAATATAATTGACAGCCTTGAACTTACAGGAGACCAAACATGACTGATCGAAACAAATTCGAGCAGATGCTCGAACATCTAATTAATGACGATAGTGACAAAGCTAAAGAGCTTTTCCATCAAATCGTGGTTGCTAAATCACGTGAAATTTACGAACAAATTCTTGCTGAGGATTTCGAAGACCTTGACGAGAAAAAAGAAGACGACGACGAAGATAAAGAAGTCGACGAGTCTGCTGAAGAAGACGATGAAGACAAAGACATGGATGAAAGTTTCGGTTTCTCCGAAGGCGAAGATGATGAAACTGGTGACGATGTAGGCGGTGATGCCGGAGACGACATGATCGACGACCTTGAGGCAGATGATGAAGAAGGCATGGATGATACAGATGATATAGGCGGCGAGGGCGACCTAGAAGATCGTGTAATGGATTTAGAAGATGCTCTTGATGAACTCAAGTCAGAATTCGAAGCCATGATGGGTGGCGAAGAAGGAATGGATGACATCGGTGGTGATGAATTCGCTGCTGGTGACGATGGTATGGGCATGGATGACATGGGCATAGACGATGAAGAAGATAAACTAAGTTTTGAAACTGATAATTTCATGCGTGAATACGTAGAAAAGGTAGGTGGTAAAGACTATACAAGCTACGGTAAAATGGGCGATAATGGTGTTAACACCAAAAGCATTGTAGCAGGAAAGAATGACATGGGTGGAACAACAGCTAACCTAAAAGGCGGTACAGAGAGTGGTCCAGTAGAGGCCAACAAGGGTCACCTAAAAGGAAGCAGTGTTTTCAAAGGAAACCCTAAAGAAGATAACATGGGCAATATTAATGTCCCAGGTGGTAATGCTGGTAAAACAGCATTCAAACATAAAGAGCCAACATATCCAAATGGCTTAGGTAAAGAGCAAGCTGATAAAGGTGCCGGGAGTCTTATGAACGGTGCTCCAAAGCGTGCCAAATAAGGTTGATTGATGAACTATCTTCGTGAAAACCTGAGTTTCGACCAAGCTAAGATGGTCGTTGAGTCCGATGGTCAGGATGGAAGTAAAAGTCTTTATATGACTGGTATTTTCATCCAAGGTGACAAAAGGAATCAGAATCAGCGTGTTTATCCTGCGAAAGAAATCGCCAGGGCTGTCAAAACCCTGAACGATCAAATTGAAGGTGGATATTCAGTTCTTGGCGAAGTAGATCATCCTGATGACCTAAGAATTAACCTTGACCGCGTGTGCCATATGGTCACAAAAATGTGGATGGAAGGCGCAGACGGTTATGGAAAATTAAAAATCCTACCCACACCAATGGGTAACCTAGTAAAGACTATGTTAGAAAGCGGTGTGAAGTTAGGAGTAAGTAGTCGCGGATCCGGGAACGTCAGAGATGACGGTTCCGGTGAAGTTTCCGATTTCGAGATTATCACAGTGGATGTGGTAGCTCAACCAAGTGCTCCTGGAGCATATCCTACACCAATATACGAACACCTTATGAATACTCGTAATGGTTATCGTGGCTTGCGTATAGCGCAAGCGGCCAAGGATGATCCTAAGGCACAAAAATATCTCAAAGAGAGCCTATTAGCAATAATAGGCAAGCTCCGATAAACAGAGGAGAATCACATGTTGGATGCAATAAAACAACTATTTGAGAATAATGTGATTTCTGAAGAGGTAAAAGCTGACATTGAGAAAGCATGGAACGATCGTCTAACCGAAGCTCGCACCCAACTTACTCAAGAACTACGTGAAGAATTTGCTCAACGCTACGAACATGACAAACAAGTCATGGTAGAAGCAATTGATCGTATGCTTGGTGATCAACTAAGAGACGAAATAAAGCAATTTGTAGAAGATCGTAATCAGCTCGCTGAAGCTAAAGCTCGTGTGGTTGTAGAAGGTAAAAAAGTCTCTCGTTTAATGAAAGAATTTGTTACCCGACAACTAGTTAGCGAAGTTAAAGAGTTGCATGAAGATCAAGTACAGATGGCGGAGAAATTCAAAACTTTAGAAAAGTTTGTAGTAGAAGCTCTTGCTCAAGAAATAGCAGAATTTCATTTAGACAAGCAAGATTTAGCAAAAACTAAGGTTAAACTTGTTCGTGAAGGACGTCAAGCTCTTGCTAATATGAAACAACAATTTGTAAAACGTGCTGCACAATTAGTAGAATCTACAGTTGAAAAAACTCTTACCAAAGAGATTGGACAACTGAAAGAAGATATCGAAAGTGCTCGCCGTAATGACTTTGGTCGCAAATTGTTTGAAGCATTTGTTAACGAATATCAGAACAGTTATCTTAATGAAAAATCAGAAACATCTCGTTTGCTTAAGGTCATAGACACTAAGGAATTAGAACTTGCCGCTGCCAAAAACGCTGTAGCAGAAGCACGTTTAGTTATGGAAAGCAAAGAGAAAGAAGTTAAAATTCTTAAAGAAAGCCAAGAACGTCAAGTTATTCTCGGTGAATTAGTAGCTCCTTTAGCTCCACAGCAAAAGGCTATTATGAAAGAATTACTTGAAAGTGTACAGACATCAAAACTACGAAATAGTTTTGACAAGTACCTGCCAGCAGTAATAGCTGGTCAGGCTCCTGAAAAGAAAAAACAGGCATTAGTTGAGGCAAAAGAAGTTACAGGCAACAAGGAAACCAACAGCGTAAGTAGCAGCAAAGAAGACAGTAATATCATTGATATACGTCGTCTTGCTGGAATTTAAGTTATAGACAATTAGGAGAAATTATAATGTCAGAACTACTAACAAGCCGTTGGGCAGAGACAAAAGAGGCCCTTCTTGAAGGCCTACAAGGCACCAAGAAATCAGTAATGGCAACTACTCTAGAGAATACTCGTAAGTATCTCGCAGAAAGTGCTACAGCTGGTGCTACTTCTGCCGGCAACGTCGCAACATTAAATCGTGTGATTCTTCCAGTAATCAGACGTGTTATGCCAACCGTTATTGCTAATGAGCTAGTTGGCGTACAACCTATGACTGGACCAGTTGGCCAGATTCATACTCTAAGAGTTCGTTATGCGGATAACTTTAGTGCTACAGCTGGCGATAGTGCTGTACCAGGTGAAGAAGCTCTAAGTCCATTTAAGATTGCTGAAGGCTATTCAGGATCAGATGCGGGAACTGCTGCTGCAACAGCAGCTCTAGAAGGTGCCGCCGGTCGTAGAATGAGCATTCAAATCTTAAAGCAAACAGTTGAAGCTAAAACTCGTAAGCTATCAGCTCGTTGGACATTTGAAGCTGCTCAAGATATGCAAGCTCAACACGGTATCGATGTTGAAGCAGAAATTATGGCTGCTCTAGCACAAGAAATTACTGCTGAAATCGATCGTGAAATCCTTTCAAGCCTACGTTCATTAGCCGGATCACAAAATAACATCGAGTTTAATCAAGCCGCTGTTAGTGGTACAGCTACATTTGTCGGTGATGAACACGCAGCTTTGGCAGTTGCTATTAATCGTGTAAGTAACAGAATCGCTCAACGTACACGTCGTGGTGCAGGTAACTGGGCTGTTGTGAGTCCTCAAGTATTAACAATGCTACAGAGTGCTACAACAAGTGCATTTGCTCGTACAACTGAAGGTACATTTGAAGCTCCAACAAATACCAAGTTTGCTGGTACATTAAATGGTGCAATGAAGATTTACGTTGACACATATGCAACAGAAGTTTCAGGATCAGACAAAGTGCTTGTCGGTTACAAAGGTTCTACAGAATCTGACGCCGCAGCTTTCTACTGCCCATATATTCCATTAATGAGTAGTGGTGTTGTACTTGATCCAAGTAGTTTTGAGCCAGTAGTTAGCTTTATGACACGTTATGGTTATGTAGAGTTAACAAATACTGCAAGTTCTCTTGGTAATGCTCAAGATTATCTAGGTACAGTAACAGTATCAAACGCAACATTCTTTTAATCTAAAAGGAAAAATGTTTGTTTATCAAAGGGCGCACAGTGCGCCCTTTGTTATTTTTATAAATACATTATCAAAATGATTTATGCGGAACCCACCGCGTAGACCTAGAACGTCAATTTAAGGAGAAACAAATGGGACGTCCATTACATAAAGATGTAAACGGTGTTAGAGTAACACGTTCATTTACAAGAACAGGTGCAGATAACCAAGCAGGTATTCGAGTTCAAGGTTACTTTGGTTCTTTGGCTAGCGATTATCAAATAGTCAAGCAAAGAGGAAAAAGTACTTTTGTAGTTTTAAAAACAAGTACAGATGAATTTACAGATACTGAATCGTTAAACACAATAGGAAACAATGCCAAAGTTGGTACTTTAGTTTCAGGCACTCCTGCTGCTGAAGGAGAAATTAGAATTCAAGGATACACTAGTTCTAACAGCGGAACTCTTGTTTCAGTAGCAAAACTTACAAGAAGATTAGCCTATGATTTTAGTGGTAATCGATATACTTGGTACTTAGATAACGATTCTTCAAACGACTATATTGTTTTAACAGCGGTATAATATGGTTACAAGAGTATTAAATGTAAGTAACGGCGACTATAGAATCTCAGTAAAAGATTCTGGATCCATTGTATTTGATACAAGAGGCCCAGCTGGTACAGGAATTGGACAAGTAAGTATATTTGGACAATTAGTTGTCGAAGGAAACATTACTTATATAAATTCAGAACAATTAGAAATTCAAGACAGAATAATCACCCTTAACAAAGGAGAAGTTGGTCCCGGAATTACAGGAACTCATAGTGCCGATCCAGGAGAAGTGGCAGGATTTGAAATAATTCGAGGAGGACAAACAAATTATTCTAACGCCTACTTATACTTTAATGAAGATTTATATCATCGTAACAGTGCTTTCAATTTAACTAATGGAAGTTTTGAATTTAGAATTGGAAATAATAGAGCAGGTATTTTTGTTTCTAGTATAAATGTTGCTCCAAATGAGGACTTATATTTAATAAATCAAGGTACAGGTGTACTTAGTGTAGCGGGAACTAATAACTACGAAGATCAGGTAACAGACGATGACGATATTCCTAACTTAAAATATTTAACAAGCTATGTGGCAGCTGGAAATGGACAAGCAGCAGTTGATCGATTTGTAGCCTATGATCCAGCTACTTTAACTTATTATGATACTGGCGGCCGTGCTTGGGATGTTGATCAAGGTGCCTCAGAAAGTAAAATTATTTTTAAAACTAATCAGACTGAACGATTAAAAATTACTAATGATAATTTATTGATTCCAATCACTTATAATACAGTTTATAGCGCACAAGATGATTGTTATCCAGGTATAGATTATTTAAGAATATCTGGGGATGCACAAAATGCTATTTTAAGCATTACTGGTGGAAATAGAAATATAGAATTAGATCCAGCAGGTACAGGTAAAGTTAAAATATTGTCAAACTTAGAAACGACTGGAGTATTGCAACTTGATAACCAAGCTACTGATCCTCCTAATAATAGCAGTTATAATGTAGTATATAGTAAATCCACACTAGGAATGGGTAAAACTGGTCTCTACTTTACAAATCCAAAAACTAGTGATGAGTTAATAAGTAGACGAAGAGCCCTAGGGTTTAGTATGATATTTTAAGGATATAACAAATGGCAATTCGTAATGCAGCTATAGCTACAGGAGGAACTACAATATTCACATGCCCAGGAAGTCTAGTGACTGATATACAAGAACATGCAGTTACTTGTATAATTTTTTGTAATATTGATATTGCAGATGTTAATTTAGATATTCTCGCGTACAGTCAAGATACTGGCAATTCTATGAAATTAATTAATAGTTTAACAATTCCCGCGGGAGAGACATTTACTTTTGACACAGAGAAATTAGTCTTATCAACTGGTGATTATTTAACAGCAACAGCGTCAGCAACAAATCGATTAGTAGCTACAGTTAGTTCAATGAGAGTAAGTTAATGAAGTTTTTAAAAAGAAGTCAGTTGAACTTTAGAAACGTTAAAGATCATAGTGTAAGTGTAGAAACTGACGGCCGAGTTACAATGGACGGTAAACTTAGTCTATTAATACCTAAAGGTACTACTGCTAATAGACCTGCTGTACCAGTAGAAGGTATGATACGATATAATTCTACACTTAAAGAGTTTGAGGCTTATCAAGGAGATAGCGGCTCGGGCACTGCTATATGGAGAAGTATTAAATATAAAGAACCTAGTATATTAAGTTTTCAAGTATTCGACAATCATAGCGGAGGCGATATTTTTGGACCTCTTGCAATAAATCCATTTGATTTTAAAAAAGAAGATACTAATTCAGATTTAACAACAATAGAAGCAGCTCAACGACTAATAGTAATTGTCGAAAATGTAATTCAAGTGGCTAATGTAAATTATGAAATTTATAAAGATCCAGGAGGATATGCTGCTGGAGCTTATATACATTTTGGTAGTAATGTTCCTATAACAAAAAATGTTTATGTAATAAATGGATTTGATCGCTAGAGATTTATATGCCAGTAGATTATAATGGTTTAACTAGAAATTCTTGGCCAGGTACCTTTAGTCCTAGCAGTTTTCATCCTATAGTTTTAGATAGAGAGATTAGAGGATCTCTAAGAACTATAGCAGGAACTTCAGGGGATCAATTAACTGATATTTCAGGACAGCGATTAGAAGATGGCATGCTAGTTTATCTTCAGACTGGATACATTTCAGGATCTTATATTAGATCTGCTAACACTTATTACAAATATTCTATTCTTTCAGGCCAAGTAAGAAATTCTTCGACAGGAAGTTTACCCAATTCTGAAGCTAACTGGACGGCATATAGTCCAAATTTAGTAGCTGGAACTGGTGTTACTCTAGTAACTAATCCGACTACAGGTGCTATAACAATAAATACAGCAGCATCGGCTAGTTTGAATGATCTTTCTAATGTGTTAATCACTGATCCAAGTGCAGGACAAGTTTTAAAATTTAATGGAACCGCTTGGGTCAATGATACAGATTTGACAGATCCTAATCAAGCAGACACCGGTGATGATTTTATTTACGCACTTATATTCGGATAATTCATGCCTACAGTATTAAAAAATAAAGTTTTTACAAATATAGGAACTACTCCAGTAGATGTTTTGACAACAGCATCTAATGTAAGATCGACTATCATTGGATTTAGTTTGGCAAATACTCAAGAGGGTATTATTCTTATAGATGTCAAAATTACTGATGATACTAGCACATCAGGATATTATGTCAAACAATTAGTAGTACCTCCTCAGAGCTCATTACGACTTGTTAATGGTGGAGAAAAGCTAATACTTGCACCAAATAATAAAATTACCATACAGGCAAATTTAGAAAATTGTATGGATGCTATTATTAGCTATGTTGATATAACCTAAGGAAATAAAATGTCAGAAACCTACTTTGTCGGTAACGGAACAGGCGACTTAATTAATTTAAATCCTATACTAAGAGAAGCTAGATACTTTTACGCTCTAAGAAGAACAGAACAAGGTGATTTGTATTTTACAAAAACTGACACATTATTAGATAGCGAAAGTATTACTATTAACGAACTAACATACGACACATCAGAAGATTTTCCTGATTTTGAATTCGGTACAGACTATTTTGAAGGTAGAGATGAATTCCATGAACGAACATATAAAAATTTAGTCTATGATCAATTTAAATGGGATTCGACTAATCTTTTTTATTACTTGAACGAAAATGGAGAACTTGTTGTACGTGTTAATCAAGCCTACATCTATACAGATCCAGATGTATAAATATTAAAAGTTGATAATTAGGATGTGATCAAATGGCAGAGTTTAAACTTGGTAGATTAAAATTCACTTGGAAAGGTATTTGGACAGCAGGAACAGCATATCTAAGAGATGATATAGTAAGAAAAGGCGGTCGTGCCTATGTTTGCATAGCGGGTCATACATCAAGTACATTCGAGATTGATTACACTGCTTTAAGATGGGATTTGATTACTGACGGTCAGCAGTGGGTAAGCACACCATGGTCAGTAAGCACAGTTTATAATCAAGGGGACATTGTTCGATATGGTGGTCGTGTTTACATTACGCCTGTTAATCATACATCATCTTCTACTGTAGCAGGTGGTTTTTACACTGATGAAGATGCTGGAAAATGGAATTTGTTTACAGAAGGAACTGATTGGAAAGGTCCTTGGACTGTAAGCACTTATTATAAAGAACGTGACATAGTTCGATATAATGCTAATGTTTATATTTGTAACACTGGTCACACATCGGCAGGCACTGTAATAGATGGTTTAGAGACAGATCAATCTAAATGGGATACCTATACTTCAGGATTTAAATGGAGAAGTGACTGGGTAACTAACACTAGATATGTAGTTAATGATGTTGTTAAATACGGTCCTAGTTTATATCTATGCCAAACACAGCATGTATCAAGTGTAGCATTTAGCACATCATCATTTATTCCATTTGTCACAGGACTAGAGTTTGAAGATACATGGAGTGCTCTGACAGCTTATCAGCCAGGCGATTTGGTAACATATGGTGGTTACAGTTATATTAGTAAAACAATAAACCAAGCAAAGGTTCCACCTAGTGAGCCGAATGATTGGGATTTGTTTACTACAGGATTCAATCCTAGAGGAGAATTTAATCCCACAACAGCCTATAAAGTAGGTGATGTCGTAAGATATGGCGGAAATAGTTATGTTGCTAAACTAGAAATATTGGCAGGACAAACTCCTACTCTACAACCTCTCAAATGGGAAAAGATTATAGATGGGTTCCGTTGGAGAAGTGACTGGGAAGATGATGCTACTTATATAGTTGGAGACGTTGTTAGATATGGATCAACAAGTTATATTTGTGTTTTAGAGCATACATCTGATGGCAGTACGCAAATTCGACCAGATTTAGATGACGGTACTTACTGGAACACAGTAGCAGAAGGTGACGAAACTAATGTTACTACAAGACGTGGAGACCTTATCACTCGTAATGCTATACAAAATATTAGATTACCTATAGGATCTACAGGTCAAGTTTTAAAAATAACTGGTTCAGATCCAACTTGGGACTATTTCGGAGAAATTGATCAAGTATTTTATGTCGCTTTAAATGGTTCAGATACACCTTTAGCAGGAAAAACTCTAGATTTTCCTTTTAGAACAATCAAATATGCTCTAGCTCAAGTTGAGGCTCAAGATGCTGCTCCTGCTACAGTTTATATTAAGACTGGTGTGTTTGTAGAAGAATTTCCAATAAGTATTCCTGCTTTTACTTCTATAGTTGGTGATGAAATGCGAACAACTATCGTAGAACCAACACCAGCGACAGCAACTCTAGATAAATTCCGTGTTAGAAATAATACAACTATTCGTAATATGACATGGCGTGGTGCTACAGGAACTTTAAGTTCTGCTGATCAATATGGCCTAAAAAGACCAACAGGCGGAGCATGGGTAACATTGGATCCAGGTACAGGACCAACCGACGAATCAGTATGGATCACTACAAAATCACCATATATACAAAACGTTTCAACATTTGGTGAAAACTGTGTAGGAATGAAAGTAGACGGGTCACTGCATAATGGCGGTGCAAGTTCAATGACCGCTAATGACTTTACACAGGTATTATCCGACGGTATCGGTGCATGGATTACTAACCAAGGTCGTGCAGAACTTGTTTCAGTATTCTCATATTATGGTTACATGGGATACCTTGCTGAAAATGGAGGTATTATTCGTGCAACTAACGGTAATAGTTCATACGGAACTTATGGTACTGTTTCATTAGGTGTTGACCCAACAGAAATTTCACGTACAGCCAAGGTAGATAATAGAAGACTTGAAGCATTAGCAAGTAGAGTACAAACAAATGGTGATCAGATATTGTACATTGAATACCTTAACGCAGGACAAAGTTATAGTTCTGTAACTTACTCTTGGAGCGGAACTGGAAATACATCGCAAGTTAATGTTACTCCTAACTATTATAATGGCGGTGTAACCAGTGTACGTATTCTTGCTGACGGATCTTCATACAAAACTGTAACAGCTAACGCTCAGTCAGGTACAACAACTACAGTCACTCTTAGTGCTTCAGATACTACTGTTTCCAGTGGTTACAACGGTATGAGAATTTTGATTATAGATGGAGTTGGAACAGGACAATATGGATATATAAATTCTTATGACGGTGGTACTAAAATTGCATCCATATACAAAGAAAGTAATGGAACTCCGGGTTGGGATGTATTTGTAGTAGGTCAAGCTGTTGTTACAGCTCTTGACACTACAACTCGCTATACTATTGAACCTCGAGCAGTATTTACTACTGGATCAGGAGCTACAGCAACCGCTACAAAAACAACAGGTATAGATAGAATTAGTATTGCAACAGCAGGATCTAAGTATATTGTAGCACCAACGGTTTTAATCGATGGTAATGAAAGTGACACAGGCGGTTCAGATGCTACTGCTACATCCACTATTTCGGGATTTGTAGAAGAGGTTATTGTCACTAGCAAAGGTGTAGGATATACAACTGTGCCTACTATTACATTTGTAGGCGGTGGATTACCAGATGGCAGTCCTAACCATGCCACTGCTACAGCCACAGTGAGCGGAACAGTTACACAAGTAACATTGACATCAGGAGGTGTTGGATTTACTGCTCCACCTAGCGTTAGTGTTTCAGGAGGAAGCGGTAGCGGAGCATTAATTACAGCATCAATAAGTGATGTGGTAGGAACTGTTACTGTTAATACAAATGGAATAAATTATACTCAAGCACCTAATGTAGTTTTTAGTGGTGGTAGTCCTGAAATTAGTGCCCAAGCTACAGCTAATTTAAGTGCTCAAGTTACTAGCATTACTATGCTTGAAGGCGGTAGTGGATATGTTCCAGCTACAACTAATGTTACTATCGCAGGAGGTGGCGGAAGTGCGGCAACGGCTACAGCCGTGATAGATTTTGGAGCTTATGTAGCAGGGGTAACTCCTGGAGTTATTACAGGTATAACAGTTACTAATCAAGGAAATAGTTATAGTTCTAATCCTACAGTAATTATTACTGGAGAAGGTATTGACGCTAGTGCAACAGCTAATATTAGAGGTCAAGTGGCCAGTATCATAGTAACAAATAATGGTAAAGGCTATGTTACATCGCCTGTTGTTACACTATCAGGAGGTGGTGGAACAGGAGCAACAGCTACAGCAAATATTACAGGAAGTGTTACAGGTCTTTCAATTATAGAAGGCGGATTTGGATTTACAGGTATACCAATTATTAGTTTTAATGGCGGTGGAGGCGTAGGAGCCACTGCTGTTGTTAATCAAGTTCAGGATGTGCTACAGTCTATCACAGTTACTGATGGAGGTGAGGGCTATACGAGTAATCCTGCTATCGCTATTAGTGGTAGTCAAGGATCAGGAGCTATTGCTCGTTCACGTATCAGCGGCACTGTGCAAACAGTTACAGTTACACATCCGGGAAGAAATCATGACGCTACTCCAAAAATTACTTTTGTTAATGGTGGTAATTATAAGAGTCTAATAGCAGGATCTAGATATTATACTAATGCTAGTGGTTTAATAGCCATTGGAGAAGAACAGGTAGTAGAAACTTTAGCAGGAATTGGCCATATAGCTCTTGTAGCAAAGGCTGTGGTTAATAACGAAGCACCTTCGACAACACATCAATCAACAGTATCCCGTGTTGCAGGTGCTGGAGGTTACACTCCTCCAGCAGGCATTGATTCTGCTATTGATACTTGGATATCCAGCATACAATATGTTATTGCCAATTCTAGTGGTTACAAAAATGCTCGTGACTTAATTGCTCTTAATAAAACGTTTATTAGAGCTGAGATATTATCCTTTATTAACACAACTTATCCGGCACCATTTACTTATAATGCTGCTTTGTGGAGAAGAGATTTACAATTAATTATTGATGCAATAATGAAGGATATTGTAAATGGTAGCTTAGAATATACAACAAACGTAGCTATTAATACAGTTTTTATAACAGATAGAACAACAAAATTAACTGAAATATTTGCAGCTTTGACAAAAATGAATAGTTTGATTCAGACTATTATACAAAATGAAGATGTAAGCAATATACAAAATACTATAACGCAGGTATTTGATTTAGAAATATTATTTGAAGACGGGTCGGCCACAGCTATTTCAAATTGTATTCAACATGTTAAAAATATTTTAGAAAGCGATGTTAGTAATAATACATATACTAACGCAGTAGCTTTATTACAAAGTAATCGCTTATATATTATTGCTGAGGTTTTAGGATTTATAAACACAACTTATCAAGACTTAAACTACAATCAAGTACTATGTGGTAGAGATACAGGATTTATTGTAGATAGTTTACGTAGTGATTTATTATATGCTGAAAATTCAAATGCAACTGCTACAGCCACTACTACAGGTGTTATTAGTACTATAGTAGTAAACAACGCAGGGTCTGGATATAGCGGAGGAGTAACTGTAGCCTTAAACGGTGGAAGTCCTACCACAACTGCTACTGCTACCGCGGTAAGAAACCGTGTAACAGGAGCCATAACAGGATTTACAATTACTAATTTTGGTAAAGGATATCAGACTAATCCTACGGTAGCAATCACAGCAGATACCGGATCAGGTGCGTTTGCTCGTTGTAAAATTGCCGGTGACAATGTTACAGAGATTAGTATCATTCATCCAGGAAGCGGATATACAGCAGGTCCTCAACTGGTAATTACAGATCCTAATAATACAGAAGATGCTGACTTTGAAGTTAAAGTAGCCAACGGCGTTTTAGGACAACCTACATTTGCTAATAGAGGAACAGGATTTTTATCAGCAAGCGTTAATATTTCAGGTAATGGTTTTTCAGATATTCAACAAACTGGATCCTATGTTTATGTAAAAGAACTAACTAATATCCCAAGTCCAGGTGCCAACTTACAGTTTGAAGGTGATGATACTTTCTATAAACTAGTAACTGTTCGTGAAGTAGTAGGTCCAACCGGATATTTTGGAGCAAGAGGTTTATTGTTAGCTAATAAAACCTTCATACAAGAAGAAGTTGTCAGCTACTTAGACAATTTTACCTACGATAATGCTAAATGTAGAAGAGACGCTGGATATTTTATAGATGGATTGGCTGATGATGCAGTGTTTAATAGTAATTATAGATCCTTAGCTCAGGTCTATCAATATGAGCGAGGTGAATATTCTACATTTGCTAATCAACGTATTCAAACAGCCTACACATTCGACCAATTAACTAGTCTTGCCTTAAATGCCATTGGTACAGCTAGTGCTACATTTAGATCAAGAGTAACCGACTTTATAGCCTTTGTAACTGAATGGATTAGAAATCAAGAAGAATATCAAGCATTACCTGCAATCAGTATTCCTAATGGTGGCATAGATGTACAAGATGATTACGCCAAAAGTGTATTAATAGCTAATGAATTGTTCATAAGACAAATGGGTATAGCATATATTAGTGCTGCTTACCCTTCAATGACATTTGATTCTACTAGATGGTCAAAAGAAATAAGAGAAATTGTATATGCTATGGCCTACGACCTAGCCTATGGTGGAAACAGTCAAACCATACTACTGGCAAAAAGTTTTTGGTCATCAGGAGTGTTTGTATTACCAGGATCTGCTGTAGCTAATAAATCAAATTATCAAGCACTATTATCTTATTTGGCAGACTTACTAGATGACATTTCAAGAAACTCTATTGTAGTGCCGTTAAGCGGTGTCACTGCTACTCAAAACACCAGTCTACCTCCAGGAGATGCTGCTTCTGCAAGTAGAATAAGCAGCAATATGGCAGCTTATCAAGGGGTAATAGCTGGCGGTCCAGAAGCCAGTCCTCCAGTAGTCAGTGCTGATGTCAGTTTATTTTCAGCAAGTCTCCAGTTGGCAAGATCAAACCTAAGAACAAATAAGTCTAGTATACAAGATGATTTAATAGATTATATTGATAATACTTTTGTAACATTCAGCTATAATCGAGATACCTGTTTTAGAGACGTAGGGCTTATTGTACAAGCTGTGGCCGACGATATCTACGGTGATGTGGCAAAGAGTGTGGAGGCAGGCCAACGTTACTATGCTAGTACTGCTGCTCTAGTTATATCAGATCAATTGCCGCAAACAGCAGCAGCTATAGATTTTACCAACGAATTATGCCAAAAAATAATTAGAAATACAACTGTAACAAGAACACAGAATAGAGCATTCCAAGAAAAATTTCCAAGTATTACTAACGGAGGTGATGCTGGTACTCAAATAGCAGACAGTTATAGAATAATAAGAAGAATTATTGAAACTGGAGAAACACTATACGATCTTAAAGATTTATTAAGTCTTAATAAGAACTTTGTAGCAGCTGAAACAGTAAGTTACGTAAATGCTACTTATGAATATTTTACTTACAATCAAGAACTATGTGCTAGAGATGTAGGCTATATTATAGATGCTATAAGCTACGATATTTTTGGAGGGTTTTCAAGATCTCGTGAAGCTGGTCTACGATATTATTCTAGCGAAAGTGCTCTAATAGCAATTGAAGAACAAGGTGATGAAACTCTTGCTGCTATTAACTACATGAAATCATTATTGTTAAAAATAGCATTAAATCAAGAAATAGAAATTAAGTTCCAAGAAGCTATTCCAAGAATTCCAGGTACAATAGCCAATGTAGGAAAATATGCATTAGATGATAAAATTGAAGATTGTATAACAGAATTAGTCAATATTATTACTAATGGTCCAGGAGCACTTCCTCCAGGTTTGTACACAGCAAGGTTACAGGTAAGTCCTGAACTGAGCGTAAATACCAGTCCATTAGATGGAGTAAGTTTAACACTACGTAGTAAGTATTCTCAAGTTCGTTTAACTGGACATGATTATCTAAATATAGGTACTGGAAATAAAACAGAAACTAATTATCCAGGTATTCCAATTAATAATCCTGCACAGGAAAATGAAGTCGTTGAGTTTGGTGGAGGACGTTGTTTCTATACATCAACAGATCAAGACGGTAACTTCAGAGTCGGTGAACTATTCCGTGTTGAACAGGCAACTGGTATTGCTACATTGAATGCTGATGCGTTTAACTTGTCAGGCTTGAACGAATTGTCACTTGGCGGTGTTACACTTGGCGGTACTGGTGCTGTTATTCGTGAATTTTCGACAGATCCAACATTCTTTGCTAATTCAGATGGTATTGTTCCAACACAAAAAGCTATCAAAACTTATATCGCAGCACAGTTAGGATCGGGTGGCGGTAACTTGGCTGTTAATGCTATTACAGCAGGTAATGTAGTAATTACAGGCAACGAGATTGATACATTAGACGGTGACCTATTAGAAGTTAAGGTTGATACAGGAGTTAAAATTACATCAACTGTAGCGGCTACTAGCACAAGCTCGGGAGCACTTATCGTTGCAGGTGGTGCCAGTGTAGGCGGCGACTTGTACATTGGTGGTGCCATTCAGCTTGGTGGTGGTGGTGGTGGCGGAATTAATAATACACCAATTGGTAATACTACACCTAGCACAGGAGCATTTACAACTCTAGCAAGTAGTGGTATAACCTCATTTACTAATAACACTGCTAGTACTTCGACTGCATCAGGAGCCTTAGTTGTAACAGGCGGAGTCGGAGTTGGAGGTGCTGTTAATATTGGAGGCATAACTAAAGTAACATCTACACAAGCATCTAGTAGTACAACTACTGGAGCACTACAAGTTGCTGGTGGAGCTGGTATTGCGGGAACAGTCTATGCAACTGGATTCAATGGACCAATAACAGGTAATGTAACAGGTAATGTAACAGGTAATGTAACAGGTAATATACAAGGTGTAGTTACTGGAACCGCCGGATCTTCTTTTACAAATGTTACTCTAAGCGGAACTACAGCTCTTGTTGGTACGGTTACACTTAACGGTGGACCTATAGCTGGTAAGACTGAATTCCCATACCTAGGAACTAACTCGATGATTAGAACTAACAGTAACTCAATTGGTGAAAATATTGTTATTCCAGCAGGAACTAATGGTATGAGTGCTGGACCAGTAACCATTAATGATGGATTTACCGTTACCGTTACCGGTGATTGGAGCATTGTTTAATGAGTAAGATTATAGCCGATGAAATTAGTGGAAGGAAGGAATCAAACTATGTTGTAAGTGTTCCAAATACAACCACTGTATACTTTCCTGGGCAGACAATCCAAACTGTATGGCGACGATTTGAAAATCATGTAACATATAATGCCTACAATGATGCCGCAAGAACTATTAGCGGCTTAAATTTAACTATTAAACTACGCAAGGCCACAAGTAAAGTATACCTAAGATGGTATATTTTTTATGAAGCACACCACGATATTACATTTCAAACAATGAGAAACGGCACAGTAATAGGATATAATTTAGAAGCAGGTCTAACAAGATGGAGCGGCATAGGATCAGCTGAATATGAACACAGCCATGATCAATCGTCTACTCCAAGTTACCAACAATTAGCCTATATTGACACACCTGCTGCTATAGGTCCTTGGACTTATCAATTAGGTGTACGTAGTTCTTCATCTGCTAATTACGATATTAGAATGAATAGAGCCTGGAGCAGTTTTAGTGATAGCTATGAAGCTGGTGTTAGCTGGGTTATCGCTGAGGAGATAGCAGTATGACTTTATCTTTAAGTGGACTATCTGGACTGTCAACAACTAATGAAATAGGCTTAACTACAAATCATACATTCGCTCAAAGCGGAAAAGTAATACAAACAGTTACAGTAAGAAGTGATGTAAGGAACACATATTCAGCTCCTACTTCTGGAATAGGAACTGTTATAACACCTTTGAATCTTGTTATAACTCCTAAAAGATTAGACAGTGTAATTTGGCTTAGATGGACAATTCATGGCGAAGCACATCACGAAACTATGTTGGTTGTACACAGAGGAAGCACTCTTATAGGTTATAATAGAGATAGAGGTGATGTGCGATTTAGTGGCATATTAACATTCTTATATGACAATGATTATAGCACCACTCCAAGTTCCTATACAGTAAACTGGTTTGACGATCTTTCAAGAAGTTTAGAATCCGGAGCCGCTGCTACACAATTTACCTATAGTTTGGCATGTAGATCTGCCAGCGGTGCAGCTTATACACTAGCTTTAAATAGAACTAACAGCAGTGCCGGAGCAGATGGTAATGAAGTAGGTGTAAGTTTCGGATGGGCAAGGGAAATAGCAAGATGAGTATGCTTCGTGTCAATACATTAGAAGGGCCTGCTGGTGTTAATCAAATATACATGAGAACACCTAGTGTGTTATATGCTCCAGGACATATCATACAGGTTAGATATAGCACAGTATTTCAACGTGTATACATGAACCCTCCCACCAATGACGGTGGTATGAGAGGAGATAATCAAGCAGGTGACATCTATGATGGAGGAATCATTATTCGTCCTTTGGATATAAGTATAAAACCAACTAGCCCAAGAAGTGCTATTATATTAGAATTTAACATACACTATGAGGCAAGTGCTGATACAGTGCTTTCAGTTATGAGAGACAGTAATCTTATAGGTGCCCAATATCAAATGGAAGACCTTAACGCAGGAAAATGGGTCGGAGCAGGCGTTACTCGTTACGATAATAATAACAGTAGTACTCCTAGTTACATTAATTTACCCTGGGTAGACTATCCAGGAACTACAGAATGGGTAACTTATAGTGTAGCGGTAAAAAGCAGTAATAGCTCTGGACAAACTTTTGTATTAAACGGCACAATGAGCAGCTACATATATGGAACAGATGCAGAAGAAATGGGAACGAGTTTCTCAATAGCTCAAGAAGTAGCCCGATAAATATCTAAAACGAGGTATGTAATGGAAGAAGAAAATTTACCAATGGCATTGGCACTTCGTCAACTTAGACCAAACAGTGTTTGGAGCATGGAGGGAGATAGCTATGAAGGTATTAGATGGCAAGATGACCCAAGTACAATGCCTACCAAAGACGAGGTAGTTGCTAAGGCTAGAGAAATCAAGGCAGAATTGCCAATGAAACAGCTTAGGGCTGAACGTGATTTAAGAATGAAAGCAGTAGATTGGGTAACTTTACGCAGTGTAAGAACAGGTGAACCTATACCACAAGAATGGCGAGACTACATGCAGGCCTTGGCCGACATAACAGAAACACAAACGCCTGTGATAGGTGCTGGTCGTTTAGTGATTGTAGATTGGCCAACAAGACCAGATGGTCTACATCCACTAGCCGGATTTAGGGACAAATCGAGCTTTAGATGAGTAGAATAAAGGTTAATAATATTTCTCCAGGAGCAGATCAAAGTCTTGTATCCTTAGGAGAAATGCAAGTTCGAATAGTTAAAGACTATCGATTTCAGTACAGTGGTGGAAGTTGGGAACCCAGCGATAGTTATCAATGGATTCCTAATGCCTATGTTGACTATACACCTTTATTGACAGATTCACGTATTAGATTTACTATAAATCTTAGCTTTGCACATAACAGCGGGCACGCTATCATGCACTGTATATTTTATGCCAACAGTGTGGAAATAGGTAGGCATAATATAGCAGGTCAAAGTCCCGAACATAGACACTGTTATGTATGGGACGTGGCCAGTTGGGGAGGCAGTCTTGCTCGCATAGGTTATCAGGCTAGAAGATATGGTGGCAGTAATATTCCTCGGGTTCACGGCACGACCCATTGGGACGGCGGTGGCAGCAATCAAAATGCTCATACACAGATCTATATTGATGAATATGTACCTATGACTAATAATGTGGTCACATGGACTATAGGAACGTCTGTAATAGCAGGTGATGCTAGTTTACCAAGTCTTACCTTACTATTTGACGCCCCTGCAAGCACATATACCGGAGTGACTACACAAGCTCTACAACTTAAATTTAACGAAAATATAGCCAAAGGTGCATTAAACGCTATAACATTACAACGATTATCTGGAGGCAGTTATTTAACTGCTTATTCTTGGCCTGTTTCATCAACAGAATATACCGTAAACGGAAGAACTTTGACTCTAGCACATGCTACTTATACATTTGTAGCAGGTACTACCTACAGGTTAGTATTTGGTACTCAATCACTAAAAAGTGCATTTGACGAAAAATATTTTGCTGATACTATTGATTGGACACATGTATGAGTAAAATTATTGTTGATAATATTCAGGTTGACCCAGATAAACCCTATCTACCTGTATCTGATTTGTGGTATCGTCCAATTAAAACTGTTATATCAACTTATACATCAGGACAATGGAATCCAGATAATAACTATAATTGGATTCCAGGTATGTATTTAGACTATATTCCTGTTAGTGCCAGAAGCCGTATCAAGGTAACATGTACTATACCTTATGTGGGATTAAATGCGGCCCATGCTATTAGTCATTGGATATTTTATGCGAATAATTTAGAAATTGCAAGACATTGTGTAAGTGGTAATCATCTCGAAGATAATTGTACTTTTGCCTACGATGTAGGTTCTTGGGGAACCACAACTGCGAGAATAGGCTATCAAATGAGATCACATGCTAACGATAATAATGAGGTTAGGCCATATACCACACGATACTGGGATGGTGGGGGTAGTAGTCAAAATTGCTACGGACAGATATTTTTAGAAGAATATATCATACAATATTTTGGTGGACGCACATTGGAGTTTTGGGTTACTAATAACGGTTCAACATCCTATCAATTACAAGGCGAGGTCACCGGTGAGGATTTAACTATCTATGCCACGGTTGGAGATATTTTAAAATTCAATATCGCTGCAACTGGGCATCCTTTTTGGATTAAGACTAGCGCTACAACTGGTACTGGCAACGGAGTTACACAAGGAACAATTACTGGTAATGGTACAGAACTAGGTACAGTGACATGGAATACTACAGGCGTGACAGCTGGCACATATTACTATATCTGTCAACTTCATGGAGCTATGTCAGGACAAATTATAATTTCAGCAAGGCCAACATAATATGGGTTCGGTAAATTTAGATCAGATACGTACAAATGATAATGGAGTTAAGGTTCTAGGACGTGAACTACAAAATCGAATTATTCAACAATATAGAAAAGATTGGCGAGAAGGCGAATGGAATCCTAATAATGACTATAACTGGCTTCCAGGGGGCTATGTAGATTTCACACCGAGGCGTGCAGACAGTAGAATTAGATATCGTTTAAGAAAACCATTGGCATGGGTAGCCGCCAGTCACGCTATACAACACTGGGAATTTTATGCCAATAACGTATTATTTTATAGCTATGGAACAAGTAGAACACATTATGAAGGAGCTCCAACCTATGATTTTGAAGTGCCCAGTTGGGGAACGTTCTCAGCAAGAATAGGTCTTAAGACACGTAGCTATGCGGAAGATAATAATGAATTTAGGTTATACACAACTTATTACTGGAATGGAACTGGAAGATCAGCACAAATAGCTATAGGTACACTCTGGGTTGAGGAATGGATGCAATAATGGGAACACTACGAACCACATCAATCAACCATCCAGACGGCACACTAATTCTACCAACAATAGAACTAACTAAACGTGTTATACAACAGTATATTTTTAATTATATAGCTGGAGAATGGAACCCCGATAACAGCTACACATGGGCTCCAGGTAGTTATGTAGATTTCACACCGAGACGCACAGACAGTAGAATTAGCTATATTTGGCGTGTTCCACATGCTTGGTCTAATGCCTCTCATGTTATCAGTCATTGGCAGTTTTATGTCAATAATATTCTTTATTACCGACACAGTCAAAGTGGAGTTCACATAGAAGATGGCAATGTTATGAAGTATGACGTACCAAGTTGGGGGACTAGTCAAGGACGTATCGGATATCAAATTAGATCCTATGCTAACGACAATCATGAATGCAGATTGTATACAACTTACTATTGGAACGGTACAGGTCGAGCAGCTCAAAACTGCTATGGACAACTTATCATAGAAGAATATGAAAATACTGATCAACCTGCAAGTTGGAAACCTGGTGGTATACAAGATCCGGAACCTGTATTTGACTTTACCAGCACTGTGTTAAATGAAGTTCTTAATCCTACTGCTACTTTAAGTTATTGGACTCCAAGTACTACATATACTATGACTAACTTTGCTGGATTTGGTCAAGGAACAGGTCATGGGTATACACCTACTACGAACTATATTTTAACTGTGCCTAACCTTCCTACACACAGTCAAATAAGATATACATTCTATTGGCACTGTGTAGATAGCCTCGATGGAGAAACAAATTATCTCAACGTGGATGGAGTGAGGTATCTTACTTTCACTAAAGTATATAATAATACGGGCAGCATTAGTGTTAACCTATGTGAAAGAGTGACTTTTGTGCTTAATCAACAATATAGTTACAGTCCATGGGGAGGTAATAGCCAGCAAAATGGCTATTTTATTGTAGACACGGGCTGGATAAATCATACTGCTGCATCGGCAGTGTTTACTCATTATTTCGGTGCTGATACAGCTCAAACAGACGAAGCTATGTACATTACTCATGCGAATGTACAAATAAGAGGTTAAAACTATAATTACTTAAATAAGGTATAGGGAGATTTTACATGGATATAGATTACGGCGAAGTTATGCATAGATTTTATGCTGGTAGACAATACGGTGTACGTGGTCCGAGATATGAAGATATAACTTGGTTAGAAGATAGTCCACAGCCCAGTGCAGAAGAATTGGCTGCTCTATGGGAGCAGATTAAAGATGATGTGGCCATACGTCGTGTTCAACAAAAACGTGCGGTGCCAGGAAATTATCCCAGTAAGGATGATATGATTGTGGCACTATGGGAGATGGTTGTGGAAAATCGTCCAGAAACTGCTCAAGCATTACAGGCACGAAGAGAACAAATTAAAACACAATTTCCTAAACCAAGCGTCTAAATAATGACGGGAATTTTATTAGTTGATCAAATACAGAACAGTACCGGTACTGTTCGTGTAGATGTTGAGTTCATGAAAAAACGTCTTATTCAAAGAACTCAACTGGTTTTTAAATTTGGTACATGGAATCCAGGTAATACTTATTATCAAATTCCAGGCAGTACCATAGGTATAACACCTGTATATGATCAAAGCTATATTAGATATATTTTAAAAATGCCTGTGACTTACCCTAACGGTGGAAATGCACATGAAATTAGTCATTGGATATTTTATGCCGAAGGTCGTTGGGGTAATAGAGAATACGCTAGATATTGTCGAAGTGGGGATCACATGGAAGACGGGTTCAGCCATGAATGGTGGATTCCTAGCTACGGCAAAGGCGAAGCTGCAACAATGGGCCTACTCATGCGTAATTATGCCTCGGGTAGCCATTACATAGCCACAAATGCCAGTTACTGGTGGAATGGAGGTGGTAGTTTTAGACCTCAACAAAGCTGGGTAACAGCAGAAGAATGGCTACCAGGTTTGGCAGATGCCACATATATTCTTACTAATGTAAGCAATACGTATAGAATTTCAGGATGGGATGTTGATCCCAATGAAATAAATCCTGGATTGAGATTAGTAAGAGGCGGCACTTATAATTTTATTAATAATGCAGGAGCAGCACTACCTTGGCAGTTTAGAACAGGATCAGTTACAGGTGCATCATTTACCACAGGAGTCAGTGGAAATACTTCCAGTTTGTTTACATTTACTGTTCCCTATACTGCTCCTGATCTTATGTTTTATTCCGCCACTACTGTTACAGGTGCCAGCGGATTTGTAAGGATTTTTGACTAAATGACCAGTGCTGCCGTTATTAAAGAACTACAAAATGAATCAGGCCTTTTGACTATCCCAGTTAAACAACTACAACGTAGAGTATTACAACGTGTTAGTTATACTCATCGTGTGGGTTGGTGGAGAAATAATAATACATACAACTGGATTGCAGGAGGATATGTTTATTTTAGACCTGTAAGAGGCGATAGTCGTATAAGATTTACTTTTAATATTCATACAAGACAATACGGCCCAAGTCAACACATGATTACTCATTATAAGTTTTACTTAGATGATAATGAATATGGTAGATTTAGTAGATCTGGCCATCATGTGGAAAATCATAACAGTATAGAATGGGAAATACCCAGCTGGGGAGCTGGCGTAATGGCAAGGGCAGGCTTACAAAGTCGTGCATATGCTGAAGGCAATCACAATGCTCATTTATATCACACACAATACTGGGATGGAGGCGGTGATGGTAGGGATGTTCCAGGACATATAATAGTAGAAGAGTATATTCCTGCCTACTCTGAACCACCTACATTTATTACCGCAGCCGGTGCTTTAACACCTGTTATATTAGGTTCTGGTCTAACCTATAGCACAACAATACAGGCAAGTGGTACTATTTTTGAAATTACAGACGGTGCCTTACCAGGTAATGTGACTATTAATAGAGATACAGGTGTCATAACAGGTTCGAGTATCGGTAATGAAGCAGCTACTTATAGCTTCCAAGTGGCAATTAGCCAACAAGGATTACCTTCTGATGGTAGAGCCTATCGTAATTTTACATGGCAAATTACCAAAGACGGCAGGGATTATGCTTTTAAATATAGAACTATATATACCAGAGGATATGTTAGCGGAGGATATCAAAATTCAAGTCCATGGCGTAATGTAAATCGAACTGTACATTATACAGATGTTACCACTAATTTGGGTGATATCATGGATACTTCTGCTGCCTATATAGATGGCGGAATGAGTGACTATCATGCTTGGATCTACAACGCCGGTGGCATGGGTGGTAGCAGCACTACACTAAGCATTGATATGTCCACTGAATCAGGAAGAAGATCAGATGCCACAAACTGGAACACCAAGAGCAGCTCTGATGATTCAGGTGTTATACTGAATGGTAATCTCACATTGGCATGGATAGTGGGTGAAGCTGCTAATATTGATAAACATAATTTGGTCACAGGTGTGATGTTTTCTTCAGGTTCAGGAGGTCAAGCTGGTACTGCTGGAAATTTTGTCTGTGCTTGGTATGGTAAAGACTACGGCTGGGTCAAACACAGTGCGGGTGGTCGTAATCATAAGATACAATTTAGTAATGAAACTTGGACTGCTGCTGGTCTTACTGTTGGTACTGACGGTTGGGGCAAGGCACTAAAAACCAAAGAAGGGTATGCCTATGTTAAAAACGGAGGTAATACTACAACTAGCATTTGGCGTATAGATGATACAACTGGAACTAATTTAGCCACTAATTTATCAACACCTGATAACTGCGGTGAAGAGAATTTTCAAACAGGACAAGATTGGGGATATTGTCTTGGAAATTATAATGGTGCACAAAATAATAATACTTGGAAAATTACTCATGCTACTTCTACATTTACTAGAATGAGTTCAACTACAGAACCTAAAGGGCACGGCGGCATGAGTTCAGCAGCCATGGCCAGTGCCAGTGCTCAGATTTTAGGCGGATTCTAAAATAATCTAAACGTCTCTTTTAGACAGTAAATAGTCTAAAGGAGGCTTTTATGAGCTTTTATGCAGTGAAATTTACGAAAGAAATTCCATCGACTGATATTTTAGATTTTAAAAGTAGTCACGATGGATTCGCTTTAATTAATATTAAAGATCCTTCATATACTGGCTATCGTATATATTATCATACTGCTCTTACAGAAGAAGAATATAACATAGGATCTTTATTCTATGACGAATGTAGAGAGTACCGTAGTGCCTACAGCGACGTGGAAGGACTCGAACCCGATCCGGAAAGTCTAGCTCAAGGAAAAAGAAAAACTAAGGTCTATAAGACCCCAGAGATTGAATCTATTACAACTAGTCTGATGAAAAAAATCACTAAGCTTAGAATAAAAGAAGAATTTGATAGTAGACAAGATCGTAGTAATGAAATTTCTATTGTAGCAGAACTGGACGCCTGTACCACAATAAAACAGGTATGCTGGTTTTTAGAAAAATATTTTGGACGAGAAGTTCCGTGGCCTTTGGCTCGCGAAGCAGGCCTTATTGATTCAGAAAATAGACGTATTAATCCACCAATCTGGGGAGTAAAATTTTAATATGCTGACGAATGATGATATATTATCCTTGGCCGAATCATACGGCAATTGGTCTATGAGTGACTTTCAAAGCAGATATTTTGTAGTTAACAGTCATGTAACAGATTATAGGCGTGTAAAACAGGCTGTATTAGAAATTGAGACAAGAATAGCTGCTAAGAAACAAATGGAACGTAATCTAAAAAGAAATGATATTTTGATAAAATTAAAAATAGAAGAAATAGCAGCAGAACCCAATCCTTTAAAACAGGAATTACTTTTGATTGACTTAGATCAATATCAATATGATAATAGTGTTTACGAAAAAAAATTACGTATCTGTGAGGAAGAGTTAGATATGTTTTGTAACCTAATCAAAGAACTTGTTCCTGACAAAGAATCATTAGAAAGTTATAAAGGACACAATGAAGAAAAAGAAAGAGAATATTGGATTCTAAGAATGGGCAAACAGGCTGCTTTAGATATGCTGGCTTTAGGACGAATAGGTCAAGGAAATCTTGATAGTATTTCTATGATGCCTATAGAAGATCAACAAGAAGTTATAAGATTAGGACTGTCTTATACCAATAGTTTGAACAAAGCAATAGGATATATGGACGAAGATGTAAAATTGGAGTTGACAAACACTAAAAAAATTAGTACAATTGATAAATTGTTGGCAAGTCAACATAAAACATCCAGTGAACAAATTGATTAATGAAAATTTTTTCAGTACCATTAAATCCTAAATTAAACGAAAAAGAATTTTATAATTTTGTAGACTTTCTTTCGCACTACAAGAATTATGTCTATGACGTGTACTTTACAAGTCGTATTGCTCCTTTCGGCCAAGATGCCATGGGTGACGTTTTCTTACAAGAACAGGATGCTATGACTGCGATAGAAGCAGCACTTTATATTCAACATCAAACTGGAATTACCATAAGTGCTACTTTCAATAACCTTCAAGTTAGACCTACACAACAAAATTTAGATTTGTGGATAAAAAACTTTAAACCTTTATATCAAGCTGGTGTAAAAAGTGCTACTATACCACATATTCATTGGTTAGCTACCAAGCAAATTCAAAAAGAATTTCCTGAATTGCTGATTAAAAATACAATTTTACGAAAAACTACTGAACCGCGTGAGGTAGTAGAACAAGCTAATGCAGGATTTCACTATATTAACATAGATCGAAATCTTATGAGAGATAGACAAAAGTTGTTAGAAATTAAAAAAGCCAAGGAATATAGCAAGGTCAAAATAGCCTTATTGGCCAATGAAGGCTGTATGGGTGGATGTGCTTATATGGAGGAGCATTATGAATTCAATAATACTCGTTCAACTGGTCCTCAATATTTTAACGATCCTATTAGTCGTGTAAGTTGTGCCAAATGGGATAATATAGATCCTAGTTCTCCGCTCAAAGCAGCAGACTTACCTCCTTGGAAAGAAGACTGGGATGATTTTATAAACAATCTTGGAATAGATGTTTTTAAAATGCATGGAAGAGAAAGCATTTCTCGATTACACGAAACATGCACTATAATCAAACGATATGCCAATAATAAAGAAATATTGTTTGATACTTTTGAAGATTTTATACAAGAAACTAACCTAGTTGAAAAACCTATTAATGTTTGGCGCGAAAAAATTCGAACATGTAAATTTGAGTGTTGGGACTGTCATTATTGTGATAAAATTTGGGCGGCAAAAAAGAATCAAGAAGTAGATGCTAAAATTAAATTAGCAGTAAACAGTATTGTAGAAAGCGTAAATCTTGATCTAGATATAAATTTGCCAGGACTTACTAGTAATAGAGTACAAAAGTTATTAAATTATTTAGGAAAACACAGTAAAGTATACTTAGAAGTTGGTAGTTTCTTAGGTGCTACAATATGTTCAGTTTTAAAAGATAATTGCTTGACTGCCTATGCTGTTGACAATTGGTCAACTAACATACAAGCTGAAAAACGTGATGGATTACCCGACAATAATAAAAAAGAATTTATCGAAAATATTAAAAAATATAAAGGAAATAATTCTGTAAAAGTATTCGATTGTGATTTTTTATCTGTCAATCGTGCCGAATTGGAAAAAATTGATTTATTTTTTTACGACGGAGATCACAGTAAAGAATCTACTTCTAATGCATTAAGATATTTTTCATCTTGTTTTGCCGATACAGCCATAGTAATTTTAGATGATGCTAATTGGGAAGGTATAGTAGATGGTGCTCAAGATGCTTGGGCTAAAACAGATTACGACTTGATATATGAGAGAAAAATATTAAATGATGTAGAGTCTGACGTTAATTGGTGGAATGGACTTTATATTAATGTGGTTAGGAAAAAAGGAATCTAAATGTCAGAATTTCTTACAATTGATGAAATTTTAGCAGATAAAATAAAAAAAAGTAAAAAAATTTTATCTATTAAAGATCATAGTAAACTTATAGAACAAGATGCGGATATCTATGTATGTGTGAATATGGATGATTTATATCAGGACAATAAGTTTACTTATAAATCAGATATGAAATTTGATTATGTGATCTTAAATGAAATTTTAGAAGAAATTGACGATCCTGTAGATCTTATTAAAAATTTAAGATTAATATCTTCCACAGTTATAATCGTAGAGCAAAAATATGATGTGCCTGGTTTGATTAAAAATCATTGGAAAACTCCTTGGAAAAAACAAGGATTAGAATGGCATCTCAATTTAATGTTTGATTACATAAACAGTTTATATTTAACCTATCAAACCATACACACTTGTGAATTACCTGCACCAGATGAGATAGAATATGCAAATTAATAACTTGGCCATTGTAGGAGGAGGAACAGCAGGGCTTATTACAGCTCTTGTTCTACGAAAGGATTACCCCAAATTAAAAATTGACCTAGTAGAGTCAGATAAGATCGGTATAGTAGGAGTAGGTGAAGGCAGCACTGAACATTGGGCTCAGTTCATGGTTCACTGTGATATTAAACTTCATGAACTTGTTAAAGAAACTGATGCTACTTTTAAATACGGAATTAATTTTATTAATTGGCAAGGAGACGGAAAACACTATATTCAAAACGTAAGCAGTAGTTTTAATATAGAAAGTCAGACAGGAAGTAAATTTATCTACAGCTATCTTATTGCCAACGGGGCAGCTGAAAACGGACTGACACATAGTTATATAGAACAAAGTTTACATAGACAACCTTATTGGGGAATTAATCAGTTTCATTTTAACACATTTAAATTAAATGATTATCTTCATAGACTATGTGAAAAAAGAAATATTAATATAGTAAAAGCAGAGATTAAAACAGTAAATTTAAACCAACAAGGATTTGTTCACAGTCTTAAAACTACGGAAGATCAAGAACTTTTATACGACTTTTATGTTGATAGCACTGGTTTTCATCGATTTATAATGGAAAAAGCATTAGCAGTAAAATGGATTAGTTATGGAAAATATTTACCCATGAATAGTGCCATAGCTTTTCCTACAGAAAGAACGGAACAAATAGCCAGTTATACTATAAGTAGAGCAATGAATGCAGGATGGTTATGGAGAATTCCTACTCAAGATAGACACGGTAACGGTTATGTTTTTAACGACAGTTTTATCAACTTTGATCAAGCTCAAACTGAAGTAGAAAGACTGTATGGAACCAGTATCAATGTTGCAAAGAAAATAAAATTTGATGCAGGATACTTGGAAAAAAGCTGGACAAAAAATTGTGTAGCTATAGGATTAAGTTCAAGTTTTGTAGAACCATTAGAAGCAAGTAGTATCGGAACAAGTATTCAACAAGCGTTATTGTTAGGTAGATTGTTAAACAGTTATGTTCCTAACAGAACTTATTGCGAAAATGTGTTTAATGAAAATTCAAAAGATATAGTAGAAAATATTTTTGATTTTGTCCAACTTCATTATATAAGTCGTAGAAATGATACAGATTTTTGGAAATCTGTAGGAGACATTTTGCTTACTCCAGGATTAGAAGAAAAATTAGAACTGTATAAATTAAAAATGCCCAGTATAAGTGATTTTTCTAATAGACAAGTGTTATTTAAGGAAGCTAATTGGATTTTAGTTATGCATGGATTAGGTCTAATAGATAAAGAAGTAGCTCTCAAAGATTTAAATGAGCAGCCTGATCACATTATTGAAAGCATAAAATTTAATCTACACAATCTTATAAATTTACCTGAAAACGAAAAATTAGTAGATCACAGAACAGCATTACAGTGGATAATAGATAACCCGGAGTCATAATGAGTCAATTAATTCAAGAAGGATTAAACTGGGTTATCATAGATTTTGTTGAAGATTTACATTTTTATGATGAGTTGGCCCAACAGGTTGATACAACAAATTTTAATATGTACACTAGTGCTAAAGGTATAGGATCAGTACAAAATTATATAATTCCTCCACGATGGTTACCTGGGTCTACAATTACAGAACCCAAGTTATGGCCCAAACTAAAAGTATATTTAGAAAACATGGTTCAACGACAGTTAATTCATCATGGAAAAATGCCTGATAATTGGAAAAAAATACATGCTTATTCAGCATGGATGGTAACAGGAGAAAAGGGAAGCTATCATACTCTACACGATCATGGACCAAATAATATAAGCAGTGTGTTATATCTCAATGTTCCGGACAAACCTAATGATCCCGAGGGGCAAATTTACTTTGTATTTCATTCAGATAGCTATTCAAGCCTAAGTATTCCACGCACACGAACTATGCATTTTGTACCAGGAAGAGGCAGTTTAGTAATTTTTCCAAGCTGGATTCCTCATGGTGTGTATCCTCAAGGAGATGGATTACGTAGGACTTTAAATGTTGATTTTAATGGAAATCCTGATTTTTATTACGATGATCCAGCTGCTGGTCAACTGACCTATAATGGGCAAGCAAAAGTAGTTTAAAAACAAATAAATACTCTTATTAAGAGAGTATTTTATGGCAGTTTTACCTTTAAGGTATCTACGAGTACGAGGCAAAGACGATGATGACATTGAACGTCGTTTATCTGAAAGCGGAGTAATTTGGTATAATACTACCAAAAAAACTCTAAACATAATGGATGGAACTACCAAGGGAGGATTCGCCCTTGCCCATGATGATCTAAGCAATGTAAGTACAGCAGCATTTTTAGCCAAGTTAGAAGATGCAGGTGGTGGTACAGGCAGTGCAAGTATAACGGTTTCTGATACAGCACCTACAGAAGATTTAGAATCAGGAGCCATATGGCTTAACACTACAAATGGTAAACTTTATGTTTATTATTACGATGGTAATAGCTATCAATGGATTCAACCAAGTCATGTTCCATGGACTACTGGCGGCACAGGCGGTGGAGCAGGAAGTGGAACAGTTAGTCCTACTCTGCAAGAAGGACGCTTTGCCTATTATGCTCTTCCAGGAGACACAGTTAGTGATCAGAGTCAGGTAACATGGTCAGGAACTGGTAGTAGCGGTGAATTTAAAGTAGATGGACGAATACAAGTTACTGCTCAAAAGAATAAAATAAGATTTCATTGGAACAGTTTAGCACAATTAGAATCAGAAGTTAGTGCTAGTACATGGCATGGAATGATAGCACATTGTCATAATGAAGGTCGGATTTATTTTGCTCACAGCGGACAATGGACTCCTGTTCCACTAGCTTCAGATATTCCTACTCAATATACACTGCCTGCTGCTACAAGTTCAACCAGAGGCGGAGTTATTGTACCTAATGTAGCTTCGAGTGGATTAAATAATAGTAGTGGCACTATATCATTGGCCACAGCTAGTACAACTCAAAAAGGCGGAGTTATAGTAGACGGAACTACAATAACTATTAGCAATGGAATAATAAGCGCAGTTCAAGGAGAAATAGGAGGAACAATTACTGTAAGTGATAATACTCCATCTAGTCCTAGTATAGGATCTGCATGGTTAGACAGTGGATCTGGTAATTTCGTAATATATACAGGGTCGGAATGGATACAGCCTAGTAGCCCTACTTACACATTACCCACAGCTAGCACTTCCCAGTTAGGCGGCGTAAAAATAGATGGTACAACAATTAGTATAACAAATGGTATTATATCTGTTACAAATGCATTTACAGGTAATGTGAATAACATAGTTATTACAGATGGAAGTCAAGGATTAACAAATAAATCAATTAATTTATCAAATAATACTCTTACAGGAACATTAGCAGAATTTAATACAGCTTGTAGCAATGCTAATTTTGTCAGTACTGCCGGTACTGAGACACTGACAAACAAGACCTTAACAACCCCAACAATTAATACTCCAACTATTGATACACCAACAATAACAAATGGTAGTTTAACTGGAGTAGCTATTTCTAACTCTAGCACTATTTCAGATGGTACAAATGCCTACGAAATAGGTTTTAGAAATATGCCTCAAAGCTCAAATGCTACCGGAACTCTCATTGCTTCTGATAATGGAAAACATTTATATCTAGCATCTAACATCACTGTGCCGCCAAATGCTAGCGTACCATTTCCAATAGGCACTGTTATTTCTATTGTTAGCAGCGGGTCATCTTTTACAATAATTCAAGGTACAGGAGTAACTCTAAAATTAGCCAATACAACTACTACCGGTAACAGGACTATGGCAGCAAATGGGCTAGCTACGTTACTAAAGGTTGCACAAGATATTTGGTATATTACAGGAATAGGAATTACTTAATGGGCGGAAAATTAGGACTAGCTCTTGGATCGTATTCTATTGAAGGCGGTCCTACAGGACAAGTACAGTATACAACTCCAGGTACTTATACATTTACTGCACCTGCGGGTGTAACTAAAGTGCATGTTGTAGCTATTGGTGGTGGTGGTGGATCTGTAGCAGGATTTGGCTACAATGGTTTTAACCAAGGTGCTGGTGGTGGTGGTGGATTAGGATGGAAAAATAATATCCCAGTAGTTCCTGGGACTGGCTATCTTGTAATCATAGGCGGCGGAGGTTCTGGAGGATCACGTTGGGCAACCTTGTCAGCTGGAGCAGACAGTTATTTTATTAACACCACCACGGTAAGAGGAGGAGGAGGTGGGGCGCCGTACGGTGAAAAATTTGGCGGAATTGGTGGTGGATACGCAGGAGACGGGGGTGGATCGGGAGGAAAAGGTGGAGGCGGCGGTGGAAACTTTAGCGCTTCTGCGGGAGGTGGAGCAGGTGGATACTCCGGAAACGGTGGAAACGGTGAATCAGATCGAGATGCAGTAACAGCTGGATCCGGCGGCGCTGGAGGTGGAGGATCTACAATGGCAGGTTACACTAGTTACTACTCTGGAGGAGGAGGAGGAGGTACTGGATTACTTGGACAAGGAGCTGATGGTGCCGCTGCCGCAACAAGAACAGGAGCTGGTGGAGGAGGAGGCAGTGGCGGAGGGAATGGTACACAGGCCACCAATGGATTTAATTCTGCTGTAGGAGGTAGTGGCGGAGCGTATGGCGGCGGCGCTGGAGGTTCTACGTCTGCTGCCTATGCCGGCGAAAGTTCCGGTCAATCTGCTGCGGGAGGGTTAAGAATCATCTGGGGACCGAATCGTAGCTTTCCTTCAAATAACACAGGAAATATTTGACAATGACAATGTTTATAAAGTTAGAAAATGAACTAGCAGTGGGATATCCTTTAGTCCAAGAAAACATGGAATACTTATTTCCTGATTTTAATTTTAATCAAATAATTACCCCTGCTTTGGTTCAGTCCTTAGGTTATGGGATCTATGAATTCAGTCAACAACCATCTGTTGAACGGTATAAAAAAATAGTTGAAGGAACTCCTCGACTAAATCCCTACAATGGAATTTGGTTTCAAAACTGGGAAGTTGTAGATAAAACACCTGAAGAATGCCTAGCTGAAGATAAAGAACAGGAAGAATCTATTAGAAGATTACGAGATGGTCGATTATATATGACAGATTGGTCTCAACTGCCCGATAGTCCGCTTTCTGAAGAAAAGAAATTAGAATATAAAAATTATAGGCAAGCACTGAGAGATGTTAGTCTACAAGAAGGATTCCCGTGGAACGTGCAGTGGCCACTTGATCCTAGCGAATAAATATTAGATTATGCCTTTTAGCTTCCCATCATCACCCGTACTAGACGACATTTATACATATAATTCTACTTCTTGGATTTGGAACGGAGAATATTGGAGAATTTTATCTTCATCATCGGGAGGCGGTGGTGGTGGTGGCATTTCTTTATCGGATCTTAGTGTATTAACAGCTAGTTCTGCTCCTCAATCAAGTTTAACATATAATGGTGCTACAGGAGAATTTACATTTTCTCCTAATGACGAAATTCCTATAGCTACAACTTCTGTATTAGGAGGTATCAAACCAGACAATATTACTTTAACAGTGGATAGTGGTGGAATAGCATCTATAGTGAAACCAGTGGTTTACCCTGCTGTAACTAAATTAGATGTGGGAAATAATGCTGCTATAGCCTACACTTTTAGTTCATATTCTGGAGACAATCCGACCTTAACATTCACAGCAGGAACTACAGTGGCTTTTTATCTAAACGCCCCCGGACATCCTTTTGTAATTCAGACTTCTGCTTCTGCAAATTATAATACCGGTTTAGTTCACGTAGGATCTAATGATGTCATATCTACAGGATCGAATGCTCAATCAAAAACTTCGGGTATATTATATTGGAATATTCCTCCTGATATCATAGGACCTTACAAGTATGTATGCGGTGCTCATGCTGTTATGACCGGTACTATAAACATAATAAATCCAAGTTTCGAAAATTTCTTAGATTTAGGTGTTCAAAATACGTACAATTATAATGCAGGACTTTTATTTTATACCAGTGGTCGTAGCAGTAACTGGCAGGCAAATTTTATAAATGTACCAACTATAGAAAATAGTGTTATATCATTTAACATTATAGTAAATCAAGGCAGTACTGCATATTATCCTAATACAGTTACCATAAATTCAACGGCAACAGCAGTACAATGGGCTAATTCTGTTCCTTCTGCTAGTAAAAAAGATATCATAAGTTTCTTAATGTACTACAAGAGTTCAGCTTTTGTACTGTTAGGAAATATATCGTCGTATGGCTAAACTATCTCGATTTAAGTCTCGTGCATTATTGTCCGTAGATAGAGCTATAATACGTGGAGATTTCCTATTAGTTGGCGGTGGTGGTGCCGGTGGTGGTTTTGGAACAAAATCAGGTGGTGGCGGTGGCGGTGGAGTCATTTATCAAATAAACCAAGCTTTTGCGATTTTAGCAAACTATTCACTTTCCATTGGACTTGGAGGTGTTTATGGAGGTGCTTCATCAGGTAGCTCCTCAATAATAGGAGCTTTCGTTAACAGAACTGCCATCGGTGGCGGTAACGGAGGATCTGGTGGAGGTGCAGGAAATGGAGGATCTGGTGGAGGTGGTGGCTGGTCAGTATGCGGTTCTAATGGATCAGGAGGAACAGGCACTCCAGGCCAAGGTTATGACGGAGGAACAGCAGGAACAGGTTTTGGAGGAGGTAACTGTGACGCCACAGGAGCTGGTGCAGGAGGTGGTGGTGCAGGCGGGGCAGGTTCTAATGGATCCATAAGCGGAGGAGTAAGTCGAGGAGGAAACGGAGGAATCGGTTACGAAGTGTCTATAACAGGATCCCCAGTATACTATAGTGGTGGCGGTGGCGGTGGCGCACAGTATGACGGTGGAGGTATGGTGGCAGGTACAGCCGGCACAGGAGGTGGTGGCCGAGGAGCTGCTTGTAATTCTGGCGGTATACAACAGACATCGACTCCAGGACAAGCAAACACTGGTGGTGGAGGTGGTGGAGGTGCCAGAGATGCTGTGGGCTCGAATGGCGGATCTGGTGTGGCTATTTTACGAATTCCTTTAACATACGGAGTTACCGCATCTCCGAGTTTGGTCTATACCGAATCATCTATAGGAGGATTTAAAATAGTGACATTTACTTCGGGTTCGGGTACATTTAGTTTATCTGTTTCTACTACAATAAACTTTTCCGCAGATGTTTTAGTAGTAGGTGGCGGTGGCGGTGGCGGAGCAGATCTCGGTGGCGGTGGCGGAGCAGGCGAAGTTGCCTACGGTACACTATCTTTAGTATCAGCGACAAACTATTCTGTGACTATAGGTGAAGGAGGAGCAGTGAATGGTACAGGCCAAAATAGCATATTTGCCTCTGAAACAGTAAACGGGGGAGGTAGAGGTGGATCAAATACATTATATGACACTTCAAGTCCTGGTAAACGAGGAGGTAATGCCACTAATCCTGGAGGAGGATGTGGAGGAGACAATGCCACCGGACCAGACATAGCAGGAACGAGTACAGGTAAAAGCACTGGCGTGTTAACAAGATATGGAGCATTTACAGCTGGAAATGGTGGAGGTGGTGGACCTTATAACGGTGGTGGAGGTGGTGGTGCTGGAGCTGGATCCAATGGTGGCGGTGGAGGCAGTTCAGTAGGAGGTAACGGTGGAGATGGTGTACAATGGCCTATAGATGGCAATTACTACGGTGGTGGAGGTGGCGGAAATAGCAGAACAGATCGTGGTGCAGCAAATAGTTCAGGAGGTATTGGTGGCGGTGGAAGAAATAATGTAGCAGGAACTGCTAATACTGGAGGTGGTGGCGGTGGCGGTGGAGCACATTATAATGCATTTGCTGGAGCAGGCGGATCAGGTGTTGTTAAAGTTAGATATCCTAATACACTTACTATAACAACTATATCCGGAAATCTTAATATTTCTACACAGACTTCAGGAGCTTATAAAATTTCTACATTTATTAGCGGAACAGGAGTTATCAGGTTCACTTCATAGTGATAATATGGATAATTTTTTCAATAAATACTCTTATTAAGAGGTAACAATGGCAATAAATTTTCCTAATATTCCTACTATTAATCAGGAAATCACAGTAGATACAACAACTTGGATTTGGACTGGATCTACTTGGGACATAAAATCTGCGACCCCACCGACAGTGAGTCAAGATACTTTTAGAACTATAGCTATAAACGGACAAGCTTCTATAGTAGCGGAACAGCCTAATGATACTCTTACATTAGCTGCTGGTACAGGAATTACTCTTACTACAGATAACACTACAGATACAATTACTATAAGTAGTAGCGGAGGAGGGGGCGGTGGATCCTCGACTCTAATTTCACTAACTGACGTACAGGTTACATCACCGCTCAATGGACAAGTTTTAAAATATAATGGATCAAAATGGGTTAACGGAGTTGATATAGCAGGGGAGGGTGGTGGTGGTGCCGCTACGTTTAATCTTGTTAATACAAGTGTTAATAGTAAAACATTAAGACTAAATGCTAATAATACAGATTATGACGTAGAAATCGAAGCAGGAACGAATATTTCTCTTAGTGTAACAAATCAAAAATTAACAATCAATAGTAGTTTACCTACATTAACAAATACAGCGAGTTCATTGAGTAATGGTAGAGTTAAGGTAAATCTTAATGCTAGCGGTACAGAACTAAGTCAATTCACACTTAAACCTGGTAATAATATAACCTACCAGATAGTTAACGGAGAAATACAAATTTCTGCTAGTTCAACAAGCACAGGAAATTTTGCCATACCAGTTAATATTACTAATTCTACAGCATCTAGTTCTAGTATGACAGGGGCTTTGATTGTAGCTGGCGGGGTCGGAGTTTCGGGAGATATTAATGTAGCAGGAGAAATATATTCTAGTAGTAGTGTAGTTAGTGCTAATCAATTAACTAATAAAAACTATGTAGATAATACAAGTCTAGCATTGGCTGTTGTGTTTGGTATATAAGGAATAATATGGGTAAGAAACTGATTAAAAATTATAGATTTACTCCGGGACCTGGTTGGACATCATATGTTTACCCTAATGCTCTAGCTCTTTTACAACTTAATAAAGAATTTATTCAACGTGAAATAATAGGCTATATTAATGCTCGTATAGCAGCTAATGATGCTGAATTTGTTGGCTATGTTTATGATACCGATTTATGTCTGAGAGATAGCGGGTATGTGTTAGATGCTTGGATTTTTGATTTAAAGTATGGAGGAAATGTAGCTACACGAAAAGCAGCTAAAGGCTATTGGAATGGTAATGTTCCGGTTATTGATGGAACAAGATTACCTGAAATTCGCAGTTATCAATTTGCTCGTGATCTGATCAATAATTATATTTTTAAAAATTTACCTGCCACAGCTTATCAAACAGCAGTAGACCAAGTCATTGATTTGACTAAGACTGCTGAATCCTTATCAGATGATGTCATAACCCTAGTATCCAGTCTGATAACCACAGTTATAACAAACGGGCTAAGTTCTATACCTGCGGAAATTGGCGGTCCGGGACGTATAGAAATTATTGGAAAGTGGTTGCTTAATGAAATTTTACTGATAACAAATTCAACCACAAATACTGTAGTCTTTAATTTTACAGATCCTACCAAAGGCGGCGAGGTAGAATTTTTCGCAGGAAATAGTGATAAATTCCCTAATGCTATACAGATTAATAACGGTGTAACAACCATCTTTATGAATTACAGTACAAGCTCAATGCTTAGTACACATAAATTTCAAATCTTTGTTGAAACATCAGAGATTAGAGTTCGCCCTTATGATTTTGGAACTGATGCTATTGAACGAATGAGAATATCCCAACCTCAGGCTATGATAGACGCAGACTTTGAATATGGATTACAACCTACAAAATGGCAGGCTATAGCGGTGGCTAGAGGGTATCCTACTACTTATGAAGTTTTAGGCACTGATATACCTATAACTTCAATTACTACTGATGCCAGTAGTAGCGGTGGCGGTATAGGATCAAGTTTAATTACAGTTACCTCACAATCTTCCCACGGATTGGTTATAGGTGACCCTTTTACAATTAGGGCTCTTAATTCAACAGTGGTAGGTTTTAATAGAGCCGAAGGTACATTTTTAGTTAATACTGTTCCTACTACATCCAGCTTTACTTTTTATGCTAAGGCAAAAGTAGGTTTAAGTCAAAATGAAGTAATCGGCGGTTCAAATGTTCAATTGAGAAAGGCTGCTTTTTATACTGGGTCAGAATTAGCTAACCCCACAATCAGCGTCTCAAGTAACGGAAGCTCAGGAACTTTCTCAACTTCATATATTGTTCCTTCTGGATCTACAGTTATTAATTTCACAGGAACCGCTCCGTCAATAGGAGCTCCGGTAAGCCACCCATCTATACCGTCAGGGGCTCAAACAGCTGGTGTATTCGGAACTGGTGGAAAAGTTGGAGACTACAGAGTAAAATTTAGTACTATCTCTTCCGACACAATAATTTATTTTGCAGATGTAACAGGTCTCAGTTCTAATATGGTTTTAAACAATTCAGGTACACAAAATGCTATTACTAGTTTAACAGGAGACCAAGCGACTCTACAAGATCAAATTGGAGCAGCATTTAAAGGAGATGTAGAAGATTATTTTATAAGTCCTGTTTCAGTAATAGGCACAGGGACCAATGCTAGATTTAACATTAGTGTAGGAGCAGCTGGAGTATATACATTAGGAGCATCTAATGTTCCTACTGGATCAGGTGCAAGATTTACAATAACAGGTAACGGAGGAACTTACACTATAGATAGTGTAACCGCAGGAGGAACAGGATATGCCTCCGGTGATGTAGTTAAAGTGTTAGGTAGCCTATTAGGAGGAGTAAACGGAACTAATGATTGTAGAATTTCTATCACAGGAGTAACAGGAGGAGCTGTTACTACCGCTATAGTTAACCCATACAATGTTTCAGCCGCTAATGGAACATATACTAATCAAGCTAGTATAGCAGTAACAGGTAGTGGAACTTTACCTGCTATTCAACAAGCAGGTACAGGGTATCAACAGGGAGACACAATTAAAATTTTAGGTACAAGTCTAGGAGGAGTGACTCCAGACGATGATCTTTATATTAATATCAATACTGTATCAAGTGGCACAGTTACAAAAGTAACTACAGCAAGAGGAGCACATACCACTTTAACAGAAGGAACATATCAGAATGTTTCAGGAACGAATAGTGAAACAATTGGAACTGGAATATTATTATCTGTACAGCGTAACGGAGGCTCCTATACAGCTATTCCTTACTATGCAGGATCTGGATATAATGTAGGTAATAGATTTACTGTTAATGGAGCAGATCTTGGAGGCACCACTCCAACAAACAATCTAGCACTTTATATTGACGCAACAACTAATTACTTACCAGGTGGTGCTTATGGACAAGGTGGTGCTTATGGATTAACTATTAGCTCAGGAACAGCAGTAAGGGGAAACATAATACCAGTCTACTCGGCAATAAGTATAACCGCAGCTACTACAGCCAGTATGGGAGTCGCTAGTAGTGTAAGTTTTAGTGCTATCGCTACACTTCAAGCAGATTTTGCTTCTGCTCACGGTTTAGTTCCTGGAGCAAATATATTAGTATCTATAACAAGTGTAGGAACTAATCATGCTCTAGCTGCTGGTCCATTCTCTGTTATAGAAGTTCCTAGTTTGACACAAATAAGATGGACAGCTAGAGGAACTGGAAGTGTGCAAACTTCAGGAATCACAGGATTGATATATGCTAGACCTGATGCTTATTTTACTCATAGACCTTTTGATGGAGGAGTTCAATTAAGCACAGGTGGAGCTCAACATGGAGCTCAAGCTATACGTCAAAGTAAAAAATATATTCGATACCAATCAGGAAAAGGAGCTATGTATAACACTGGAGCTTTATTTGCTCCAAGTTTTGATATACGGAGTGCAATAGCTTCTGGAGTTAGTGCAGGATCGACTATTACGGTTGTTACTGATGATATGGATCATGGATTACAGGTAGGATCTACTGTTGTTATTGAAGGTATAACTACTATTGGTTATGATGGTGAATATGTTGTTACTAATATTATTGATGAAAGAGCTTTTACTGTAGAAGCAGACTTACCTTTAGGATCTACTAGTGCTGACATAGGAAGTCCTTGCTATGCTGCTATGAAATATTGGTCGGGTGCTGTTGTTAGATCAGGAATCTTTGACGACCAAAATGGAATTTTTTGGCAATACGACGGCCGAGAAATGGCAGTAGGCAGAAGAAGCAGTACTTTTCAATTAAGCGGAACTATTACAATAGCAGCTAACAGTAATGCTGTTATTGGAAATAATACTCGATTCCAAGATCAATTAAGTGCAGGGGATCGTATAGTTCTTAGGGGAATGACTCACGTAGTAACAAGTATCAGCGGACAAACAAGCATGACAGTAAGTCCTGATTTTAGAGGTGTAAATTTAGTTAGCGGAGTAAAAATAGCTAAAGTTATAGACATTATTATTCCGCAGAGTGAATGGAATATTGATACTTGTGATGGAAACGGCCCTAGTGGATATCATATTGATCCGACTAAAATGCAGATGATTGGAATACAATTTAGTTGGTACGGAGCAGGATTTATTGACTGGATGTTACGAGGTTCGACTGGAGATTATCTATTTTGTCATAGACTTAAGGGCAACAACCTTAACAACGAAGCATATATGAGAACCGGTAACCTTCCTGTACGATATGAAGTTTTAAATGAAGGTTCTAACGGAAGATTAGCTAGTTCTATGAACCTTTTATCTACTACTATACCGTTAGAGGATGCATCAAGATTTCCTAATTCAGGAGTAGTTTACATTGATAATGAGCTAATATCATTTAGTGGCAAGTCTGGAAATAATCTAACTGGAATTACAAGAAGTGCAACCTATACAAATTTCGCAGCAGGAAGTGCAAGAAGCTATAAAGCAGGTCCTAATTCTACTCATGCAGCGAAGTCAGGTGTTGTATTGATAAGTTGTACAGCAAGTCCTATTATAAGTCACTGGGGTAGTGCCTATCTTATAGATGGAAATTTTGATGACGATAGAGGATTTATTTTTAATTATCAAGCAGCTGAAGTTAGTCTAACAACAACTAAGAAAACAGTATTTTTAATCCGACTTGCTCCAAGTGTTAGTAACAGCGTCATTGGTGACTTAGGTGAGAGAGAATTAATAAATCGAGCACAGTTACTTTTACAAGGTGTTGAAATTACAGGTGGTACATCTGGAGCAGTAGGATCTATGGTTCTTGAAGGAATCTTGAATCCTCAAAATTATCCTACTAATCCTGTTGATATAACTTGGACAAGTTTGAATTCGTCTGCACTTGGAGGACAACCAAGCTTTGCCCAAATTGCTAGTGGAGGAACTGTGGCATGGACCACAGGAACCACTGTTATAACAGCAGCAACTACAAATTTTAATAGACAAAGAGGAAATATTGATTTATATTTTTCAACCAACACCGTGAGCGGAGTAGTAGTTGGACAAACAGTTAGTGGCAGTAATATTGCAGGAGGAGCACTTGTACAGTCTAAAGCAGATAATAATCCATTTGCAGGTGTAACAAGGATTCTAATAAATCAAGCTCTTACTGGGAACGTGAACATAGGTACAAATATAACCTTTACTGCTGCCAGTGCTGCACTTCCAGGACAAACAATTTTTTCATTAATTGCTGCTCCCGGTGGATCCAGCTCATTGGATCTGTCCAAATTGAACGAGTTGACAAATACTACTATAGGTGGACGTGGTACTTTTCCAAACGGCCCTGATGTATTAGCAATAAATGCTTACTTGACAGGTGGTACAGGATATAATGCCAGTATAAATTTACGATGGGGTGAAGCACAAGCGTAAATAATGGATGGAAATTTTAAACTTATTCCCTATACCTCTAGGTAAATTTATATTAGATAGACCATTAACAACATTTGAGCTTGATTTTGTAATGAATCAGGCTCAATTTAAAGAGAATCGAACCAATTTTTTTACAACAGACAATTATATTCTAAAAAATTCAGCTTTACAAAGTTTAAATAATTTTTTTAAAAAAAGTTTAGATGAATATTTTCAAGCAATTATAAATCCAAAGAACGAAGTTCATTTAGAAATTACTCAAAGTTGGATCAATATAACTAAAAAAGGACAGTCTCATCATCAACATAAACATTGGAATTCTTTATATAGCGGTGTATTTTATATCAACGCAGTTGAAGGCGAAGATAGAATCTTTTTTCACAATTATCAAGGTTTACGAGACATTTTAGTTACTCCTAATGAATGGAATATCTATAACTCTATGTCATGGTGGGTCCCCGTAAAAACTGGAGAATTGTTAATTTTTCCTTCTTCTTTATTCCATGAAGTAGATCTTGTTCAACATGAACATGCAAGAATTAGTTTAAGTTTTAATACTTTTCCTATAGGGTGGTTAGGAAACAGAGAAGGTAGCACAGAATTAATTATACCTGGACTGGGCCATTAATAGCTGCTCTACTAATTCAGATCTAATCTTAATAATCGTTTCTCTACTTACTTTACTTGAAAGAGGAGCCTTATCGAATATAGATTCCTTATGAAGTTCATCAATTTTCCTTACTGATTCTAATAAGGAGTTAAGTAAATTTGTTAACTTTTCTTTAAGAAATAAATCATCTAAGTTATCAATTTCTGTTTTAAATTTCATAAAATCTTTTTTAAAATCTTCACTATGTTCTAAACTAAGCATTACATTATCTCGATGAGTTCAATTATTGTACTAATTTTATTTTCTAAAAATTTATTCCTAAGACTTAAGTCTAACGCTTTATGAATAGGCTTAGGTAGAGATTTCAAATTAAACCATCCCCATGCTTTATGTTCCTTACTTAAGCTAGGAATAAACTCTTCTTCAACAATACAAAAAAATGTATTAAAGTGAAATAAGTGATCGTTACTTACAAATTTTTCTAAAGGAATAATTTTTAAAAATTCAGGTAAAAATCCTACTTCCTCTTCTATTTCTCTACATAACCCCTGCCAAACTGTTTCAACACCAATGTTTGTACCACCAACTAGTCCCCAAAATCCGTTATGTTTACCATTGGCTTTTTGTAAAAGTATTACACGTTTTGTTTTTTTAGAGCAAATCATTGCTCCTGAACATCTAATTTCTTTATTAGAGCTGTATTCTCCAACTTCCTCTACCATAATCGCCCTCGAAACTTTTAACCCAATTAATTCCATTCCATTTGTATTGAGTCCCTGTAAAATAATTAGTCTGATAGATCAAATCATCTACTCTTGTTTGAGCATCGAATATTATTTTCCATTCTGTGCCACTCCACATAATGATATCATTGGTGAAAGCTATAGTATCAGATCCATCTAAATTTTTCCAAGCGTCCGGACCATCCTCGTTATAATTTAAAACATAAGTAACAATACTATTTTTTGTAATTGTTGTGTTAGTTTTTATTTGACACTTACCATTAGAATTTTGAATAATATGAGAAACAACTATGCCATTTATTACTAGTTGACTATGGTTTATATTGGAAAAAATTTCTCCGGTATTGATGTACTTAGATGCTCGAGGCATTAAAAATGTTTCTCGTAGACCTCCTCCGCAATTTTCTACTAAAAGGTATCTTACTCCTACAGCAATCGGTTGATCTATAGGTTCGCCATTTGGTCTTTTAGGATTAAATGTTTGTGGATTAATTACTGCATCAAATGTTCCTCTACCAGTATTAGGATCATAATCTGTATCAATGTTTTCTATATTTCCGTTTTCATCTATGTAATTATTACTATGATAACTGTCTACATCCCAAGTAACACTCAATAAAGTAGGATCTAACGGATTACGACTTAGAGTTCCTATAATTACAGACTGATCTTTTTGTAATAAAAATAATTTACTCAGCCCATTACGAAAAGTTCCGGGAAATTGCATAAGAAGTTGATCCCACGGTAAATTGTCGTCTTCGCCTTTTTCTACTCCAAACATACGTATAGTATTATTAGTAACTTCTATTTCAAAATTTCCTACAGTATTGTATTGAGTAAATTCAAAATTTACAGGACTTCTTTCATAGGCAGCGGGATCTATACCAAATCCCTCAAGATAATCTCCAATTCCTGGATCTATTCCCGTGTATAAATTACTAATAACACTAGTTACTACACCCAGCTTTTTAACTTTTACAGGTGGACTTAACCATGTAGGCGTTTTTAAAGTAATGCTGGCTATATCTATTGAACTATTAGTTCCTGTAGGTACAGATCTACTACTAAAATTAACATCTTCTAGTTCTACTACACTTAAACTGGTCCAGTCTATAAAATTGTCTGTGGTTTGAATTTCCAAACTAGGATTAAATAAAACCAGGATTTGCTCTAAAATTTGTAACTTTTGTTCTGTATTAGAGCTCCAAATATCTACCTTAACAGTAAGATCAAAAGGAGTAGGCATCATACGTTCAACTGTTACTTGTCTACCTTGAGCACTGGTATAATACTCGTTACCATCTTCATCTACTTCTATAGCTCGTTCTCTTAGGTGAATTTTACTTATAAAAGTAGGTTCTTGAATTCTATTACGATTTAAGTCATATTCAGTGATATATACAGCTATTCTGGGCACGCTAGGAATAGTATTTTCACTATTTTGATTTATTATATTCGCAGCTTGTCTATCAGGATCCCCGTACATCACTGGAATCCTAACTAGAGTTCCGTCGCTATGCCTAACAACAAAATTACTTAATAATCTCATTATTTGAGTAAGGTAGCGTCTTATTTGACCATCATAAAAAAATTGCATTATAAATCTGCCTTAGGTTTAAGGGCCTTACTAATTGGTTGACGTTCTTCAATATTTGTACCGCCTATATTATCAACATTTGTATTATTAATAAAGCTAGTTTTACGAGTTTTTCTAGTATCAGTATTTGTTAATGTATGTCGTACATTATCCTCACGTTTTAGCCAACGATTTCCGGTATAACGAAATAGTCTATTAGGCACATAGTCAGTACGTAAGAAATAATCTCCTTCTATCGCACCCTGGGGGAAGCTCCCACCAAACCCAAATTGTACTCCATTATCTGGTACTCCATCTCCTAACATATATCCTGCATAACCAGTTCTAATAGGACGCTCCATAATTCTGCTAGCATCCATAGTTGTAGAACTTGCATCAGGAGGCGGTAAAGTATCATCAGCTGTAATTAAAGCAGGCTTTCCTTCTTCATTAGCAGCTAATGTAAAAAATTGTCTAGTTTCATAGCCACTTTTTGGAGTGTTTTCTTCTGCTTCTGAAATTATAGCATCATTGATTTCTAATGCTTTATTTTGAGTACTCAAAATATCTCTAATGGTGGTTTCTACATAGGGCATATAATATGTTGTATCCGGTGGTTCGGTTCCAGTAATTATAGATAATACAGTATACAACCCTCCTTGAAATCTAACTATCTCTCCAGGTTGATATGTAGTTGTTTCGCTATAATCTCCAACAAAATTAGCATCTTTATCTGTGGGCGTTTTTAATATATCAGCATATTGTTGACTGTCTGTGATTTTTTTTAATTTTAAACGATATAAATGAGGATACCAAGTTCTACTAAATCCTTCGCTAGCACGCCCTACATCTTCAATGACATAGAATCTAGGAAGAGCAGTATCAAAATTGTTTAAAGCAAATTCATCACGTAGATGTGGTAACTCAATTACATCACCACTTAAAGGTTTACGTCCTATTAATTTTACTGTATCGTTAATGTGAACAGTTAAGGTTAAAGTATCATTATCTAACCATAATCCAAACTGACTTAAATTAAAATCTATATCTGCTACATTATAAATTCCACGTAATGTATATATACTAGAATCATACTTTCTATCTCGATTTTCTAAAAAAAGTAAATCCTGTATGTTGGTTTCACTTTGACTGGCATAGTGAGGTCTTTCAGGAGTAGATTCGCCTTCTGGAGTGTTGAGGGGTCCAATATACTTGTGAAAGTATAAATCGGTTCCACCTATTTGAAACATTTCACTAATGTTTCTGTCTAAAAATTTGTAATCGTTACCCTTTTCAGGACGGTATAATGATAAACGTGGCATAGTAATATATTTATGGTAAATATTAATGGAGAAATGTATGAACGATAATCCGCAAGAAGAACGTCAAAAAGTTTACGATTATTGCAGAACAATGCTAGGCGACGGTATGATCGATGTCGAACTAGACCCTACACATTATGAAACAGCACTTAATCGTACCCTAGCTAAATTTAGACAACGCAGTAGTAATAGTGTAGAAGAAAGTTATTGCTTTTTGACTTTAGAAAAAGATAAAAATGATTATAAACTTAGCGATGAAATTATCAATGTACAAAGTTGTTTTCGTAGAACATTAGGAAGCAGAACTGGTGGTGGAACAGGCACTAATTTCGAACCATTCAATCTAGCTTATACTAACACCTATCTTTTAAACAGTACAATGTTAGGCGGCATAGCAACTTACTATATGTTTGCTAGTTACCAAGAAATGATAGGTAAAATCTTTGGAAGTTATATCGAATTTCAATGGATTCAATATAGCAGAACTTTTAGAGTTTTACAACGTCCATTCACAGAGGGTGAAACACTAATGCTTAGAGTACAGAATTTTAGGCCCGATTTTGTCCTTTTAAACGATCTATATGCACGCCAGTGGATTTTAGATTATACCTTGGCTAATTGTAAAATTATACTTGGAGAAGCAAGAAGCAAATTTGCTACTATTGCTGGACCCCAAGGAGGTAGTCAACTTAACGGGGGTGATCTTAAAACACAAGGATTAGCTGATATTGAGAGGCTTGAAAAAGAATTATTTGATTTGATACCTGGTGGCACAGGATATACTTTTGTGATAGGTTAACTTATGAAAGTTAGAGATATATTAATTGAAAAAGCAGAAAAAAAACTAGGTAAAAATATCAAACAATCTGGATCTCATGCTAAACAGTACGGAGATATAGATCAATATTATGGAATGTATAGATTTGGTATAGCCATGGCAGGAGCTCCTGATAAACCAGTAGCTAAAGAAGGGCCGGCTAAAGATGTTCCTGCTGTTTGGATGTACAGTAAAGGTGAAGAAGATATAGTTAACCAAGCACAGAAAAACCAAGGCATTAAAGGAAAAACTATAGTTGGAAAAGGCCCAAGTCAAGAATTAAAATCAGTAAATAAACAGAGTATAGTAGCCAAGCCAAAACCTAACAAATATGGTGTATAATTCTTGACAATGTAGAATAAATTTTATAAAATATAGTATCACTAAGGAGATACTATGATCATTGGCTTCGTTGGATTTATAGGATCTGGCAAAGATACCGCAGCAGATTACCTTGTTAATTTTCATGAATTCAGGCGGGACAGTTTCGCCAATACCTTAAAAGATGCTGTAGCAGCAGTGTTTGGCTGGGATAGAACCCTATTAGAAGGACGCACAGCAGAAAGTCGTGCTTGGCGTGATCAAGTAGATTTTTGGTGGTCAAATCGGTTAGGCAGACAAATTACTCCACGTTGGGTTTTACAATATTGGGGCACTGAAGTATGTCGTCAAGGGTTTCACGATGATATCTGGATTGCTAGTCTAGAAAATAAACTGAGAAAAACTAAAGATAACATTGTTATCAGTGATGTAAGATTTCCTAACGAAATTCAAGCTATACACAATGCCAAAGGTCTAGTAGTAAGAGTTCGTCGTGGTCCAGATCCTGACTGGTATGATGATGCTGTTAACATGAATAAAGGCCCTACCAACATGAGTTGGGCAATTAGTAAACAACGAATGTCAGAATTAAATATCCACTCTAGTGAAACAAGCTGGGTCGGTGGAGACATAGACTATATTATAGATAATAACGGCAGCATGGACACATTGTTCGGCCAACTTAAAAATCTGGTTGAGGATCACCTCGCCTCCAAATATGATGCTCAATATGCAGAACACGTTGACAATTCGCACATACTGTCTTTAAATTAGCGAACCGGTTATTGTTTAAGTTTCCGTCTATATGATAAACATCAAATTGTTCTTTATGTTTACTTTTATAACCGCATTTATCACAGATTAATTTTATTCTGTATCCTTCTTGGTACCATTTCGGATCTCCTTTGCTTACGCCTCCATAGCGTAAGCATGTTTCACATTTTTTTCTATAATAAATTTTACCATTTTTTTTATAATTAATGGCGGCAGGTCTTAGTTTACACAAACATAACGGACGCATAATTTACTATTTAGTTGCCCTTTTTTGTACCTTTTCCTAAGGTTATAACTGATTATTTTTGCAGGAATACTATAAATAATATTAGAACAGAAACCTTAGGAGAATCCAAGATGGCATTAAGTTCACCAGGCGTAGAAGTCAAAGTTATTGACGAGTCATTTTATACACCAGCCGAACCTGGCACAGTTCCTTTAATTGTGGTTGCCTCGGCTGAGAACAAAACTAACGGATCCGGATCAGGTTTAGCACTAGGAACTCTAAAAGCTAATGCCGGACAAATTTATCTATTAACCAGTCAACGTGACCTTGCTGATTATTTTGGAGATCCAGTATTTCAGACAGATATCAGTGGAAATCCAGTTCATGCTGGCGAGTTAAATGAATATGGATTACAAGCAGCCTATAGCTTTTTAGGAGTAAGTAATAGAGCTTATGTAGTAAGAGCAGATATTGATTTAAATCAATTACAGCCCTCTGCTACAGAACCAGCTAGTACTCCAATAGGAGGTACACATTGGTTCCATACAGGTATTACAAAATTTGGGATATTTGAATGGGATTCTTCTGCTATTACAGCAGGAGGACAAAAATTTGTAAGCAAAACACCCATAGTTATTACAGAAGTAAGTAAAGTTGATATCACTACAGGTGCTCCAAAAGCAGCAGTAGGTTCATTCGGAGACTATGCAATAGTTTCTGTAGATACAGATCCAGCAACTTCAACATTAACAACTGTTCACGGTGATGTTTATGAACATGGTTTATACTATAAAAAAGCAGGGACTGGATGGGTGCCTGTAGGTTCAACAAACTGGGCAACAGGAGGTCTAGCATTACAAGTTAGTCCTCATACTCAGGTTCCAGAATGGAAGTCAAGTGACGCCACTCCAAAACCATCCGGCAGTGTATGGATAAAAACTACCACACCTAATAATGGTGCAAATATCTATGTCCAACGTTTTAATAGCGGTACTTTAGCATGGGAACGTGTAGGATGCCCAGTATATAGTAATGGTCATTCGGCAATTTATGGTTTGGATCCTACTGGAGGCGGAAAGAATTTATTAACCGGAGCACTATATGCTCAAACAAATCATACTGAAGCCAGTCCTGCAATTGTAAATTTTAAAATATGGAAACGTGGAACTGTTGGAGAAACAGTTATAACTAGTAATCCTATTCTAGCAAATACTTTCACAGACGGAACATCATATAGTTTTCAAATGCGTGAAAGTTTATTAGATGGGACATTAGGAACCATTAAAACAATTACATTTACAGCAGCTACAACAGTAAATGACGATTCAACAGAAGCTCCATTAGATGCAGACACTTTGGCGGCGGCAATTAATAATGCAGCATTTCAATTTGTTCAAGCAGAAGTAGATTCACAAAATCGTTTAGTAATTAAGCATCTAAATGGTGGTGAAATGCGTTTTGATAACGGTTCAGGAACCAGTCCTTTACCTTTAATTTTTGCAGTGTTTGATTATGAACCAGGTGCAATTAATTCAGGAAAAACTCGTTTCTTGCACGATGCTCCAGATGCTACAAATGAATTTATCGCGAGTAATTGGGAACCACTAGCATATGCTGCTTCTGGAACAGCTCCTGAGCGTATCCCTGATGATGGACAGATTTGGTACAGTAGTATTATTGATGAAGTAGACATCATGGTACATAATGGAACAACTTGGAAAGGTTACAAAAATGTTTACTCAGGTGTTAATGGTCCGATTGCGGCTGCAAGCGCACCTGAAACCCAAGGTGACGGTGTAACATCATTAGTTAACGGTGACATTTGGGTCGATACTAGTGATCTAGAAAACTTTCCACAAATTTATGTCTATAATGCTAACTTAACAAATGTTCCAGTTGTGAAGCGTTGGGTCAAGCGTGATACTAGTGATCAAACAACAGAAGAAGGTGTATTATTTGCCGATGTTCGTTGGACAGATGTAGGATCAAACGCAGGAGCAGAAGCAAGTAGTATTACAGACTTGCTTGTAAGCGACTTTTTAGACCCAGATGCTCCGGACCCTGCGTTGTATCCAAAAGGAATGTTATTATGGAATTTACGTCGTAGTGGATTTAATGTAAAACAATTCAAGCGTGATTATATTAATCCATCAGAAGATAATCCACGTGACAACAGTCCAATGGGAACATATTATCCACATCGTTGGGTTACAATCAGTGGAAATCAGGATAGTGGATCAGGTAGTTTCGGACGTAAAGCCCAAAGAAAAGTTGTTGTAACAGCACTCCAAGCAGCAGTTAATAGTAACGAGGATCTTAGAGACGAAGAGCGTCGTGTGTTTAATTTATTAGCTTGCCCAGGGTATCCTGAGCTAATAGGCGAATTGGTTACACTAAACTACGATCGTGCATTAACAGGTTTTGTAGTAGGAGATAGTCCAGCTAGACTACCATCTGATGGTACTAGCTTACTAAGATGGAGTAGTAACGAATTAGTCGCTGTAGAAGATAATGATATCGGTGCTACTACGTTTGATGAATACGTAGCTATGTATTATCCGTGGGGCTTTACTAGCGACAACTTCGGTAACAACGTTGTTGTCCCACCAAGTCACATGATGCTAAGAACAATTGCTCTAAGCGATCAAGTTTCTTATCCATGGTTTGCTCCAGCAGGTGTGCGTCGTGGTGGTATTACAAATGCTACAGCAGTTGGATATGTAACAGGTGAAGGTGAGTTTAGAAGTGTAGCTCTTAACACAGGTCGTAGAGATACATTGTATGAACAAAAGATTAATCCTATTACATTCCTTACAGGAACTGGTTTAGTATGCTATGGACAAAAAACAAGAGCTAGAGGAAATAGTGCTCTTGACCGCGTTAATGTAGCCAGATTAATTGTATACCTACGTAGACAATTAAGTATATTAGCTAAACCTTATATTTTCGAACCAAACGATAAGATTACAAGAGATCAATTAAAAGCAGCAGCAGAATCTTTACTTGTAGAACTTGTAAGTCAACGAGCAATATATGATTATATTGTTGTTTGTGACGAATCTAATAACACACCAAGTAGAATTGATCGTAATGAGCTATGGTTAGATGTAGCTATCGAGCCTGTAAAGGCTGTAGAATTTATCTACATTCCATTACGTATTAAGAACACAGGTGAAATTGCGAGCTTAGGCTAATTTAGGAGAATATAAATGGCAATTGCTTCACTTTCAAAATTCACAGTTCCATTAGCATCTAATCAAAGTGCTACTTCTCAAGGTATGCTAATGCCTAAGCTGAAATATCGCTTTAGAGTTAGCTTTATTTCGTTTGGAACAGGTGGAAATGGTTTAAATGAATTAACAAAACAGGTAATTGATGTTACCAGACCCACAGTACAATTTGTTAATCAGGTTATAGACGTTTATAACAGTAAAGTTAATTATGCAGGAAAACACACATGGAACCCGATGACATTAAATCTACGAGACGATGCTAATGGAAACATTAGCAAAGCAGTAGGGGCCCAACTTCAGAAACAGTTTGACTTTTTAGAACAAAGTAGTGCTGCTGCTGCAAGTAATTATAAGTTTCAAATGCTAATCGAAATACTTGATGGTCAAAACGGTATTGATGGATCCGGATTTGTCTTAGAAACATGGGATATAGTCGGTTGCTACATTCAACAGGCAAATTATCAAAATCTTGCCTACTCTGACAGTGCTCCAGCTACAATAGCTTTAACCATACAAATGGATAACTGTACTCAGTTCCCAATTGCTCAGGGTGTTGGACAAGTTGTAGCTCGTACAATAGGAGAATTCGCTACCGGTTCAGCTGGTCTAGGTTAATAATCCTAAAATTAAAAGCACCGGAAACGGTGCTTTTTTTTAAACTCTTATAAACTACGCATATTATAATGCTGATAAATATAGTATGACATCAAAAATTAATAATTACCTAAAATCCTTGACTAACCCTAAGGGTATTGTAAGTGATTTTCGTCATGCTGCACGATTGTTCGATGATGATGATATTCGTTTAGCACCTAAATTTAAATTTCAATATCATGTTAGCTTTAGTATAAATCTTAAAGCATTAAAAAGTTTAAATTTTAATAACAGGCATCAAGAAGAATTTAACATGCTAGTAAAAACTGCTGAAATGCCTAAATTTAATATTCAAACAGAGTCTTTAAATCAATATAATCGTAGAAAAGTTGTCCAAGTAAAAATAGATTATCAACCTGTGACTATAACATTTCACGAAGATAATTTTAATGTAGTAAGAATGTTCTGGGAAAATTATTATAGTTATTATTTTGCAGACAATGAAGCAGCAAAGATCAATGGGAATTATAATAGAACTGCTATGTTAGGTGCAGGCCATATACGTTCTCCTTTCGGATTTGATAATGGAAGTACTGTACCATTTTTTAATCATATAAGCATTTACCTTATGGCTAGAAAATACTGGAGTATGGCAAAGTTAATTAATCCAGTAATTACCGCATTCAATCACGATACAATGAATTATGCCGATACAAGTCCAAGTCAAAATTCTATGACTGTTGCTTATGAAGCAGTAACATACGATTATGGTTCAGTTTCAAAAGGTAATCCTCCAGGATTTGCATCATCTCACTACGATCATGTTCCAAGTCCACTTACAATTAGCGGGGGTGGATCTGCTAGCGTATTCGGAACTGGTGGTGTTTTAGCAGGTGTTAGCAGTGTATTTGGTAACGTTGCTTCTGGTAAAGCTTTCGAAAGTCCTGCTAATTTTATAACTACAGCTATACAAACAATAAACACTTATCAAAATGCTAAAGCTTTAACTACTACAGGCGTAAAACAAGAATTAACAAATATAGCTATTCGTGGATTACAAACTGTTGCTAGAGCAGGTCCTGGAAGTATAGGGAATACGGTATTCCCTATCCCTACAAACCAAAACTCCAATGTAACTAAAACAACTCCTTACTCAGGAAACAATGAACCAGGTGGGCCATGATTGACAAACAAAACTTACCTTTAAATACAGAAACCCAAAAAGATATAAAAGTAAAAAAATTTTTTGATAGATATTTTCTTCATGAAATTACTTTTCCAGCAGAACAGATAGATGCTGTAGTAGGATATTTTATTAATCGTGGGTTCGACGAATTAGCCGCAAAAAGTGTATCCATTGTACTTTTAACTCAAAGTAGAATTGAAAATATCAATATTTTTAAAATTCTAGAAACGCTTAAGGGGTTAACAGATTTACAATTAAGTAATGTAGTAGCCGAAATCCTTAATGCATATAGAGAAAAAACTAGTAGTCTAGGATTTAAAGATCCTTTAATAATAGAAAATTATGAAAGTAGAAATATTCGTCAATGACACGAAACTATGCACAGGGAAAATATAATGTAATGAACCCGGAGAAGTATGTAGGCAATCGTCAACCTACATATCGAAGTAGTTGGGAATGGAGTTTTATGCGTTTTTGTGATACAAACCCTAATATTATGAAATGGGCTAGTGAAGCAATTAAAATTTCCTACAAAGATCCCTTTACTGGACGACAAACAATATATGTACCAGATTTCTTTATACAATATATAGATAAAAATAATAAAATGAATACAGAGCTTATAGAAGTTAAGCCTGCTAGCCAGACACTTAAAGAAAATGTAGGACGTAGTAAGCATAATCAAATTCAATATGCTAAGAATCAATATAAATGGCGTGCGGCCTATGAATGGTGCGGTAAACAAGGAATCAAATTTCGAATCTTAACCGAAAATGATTTGTTTACCAATAGATAAGTATTTGTATGAAAAAACTTGAAGAAATACTTAACTTACCTGAAACTAAAAAAACTATTAAAAAAGCCGAGCGAGAAGAAATAAAACAGGCTAATCAGCCCTTGCTTAGAGATATAGGCGAGTTTGATAAAATCTCTGCTGCACTACCACAAGTTAAGGGCCTTGGAGATATGAGCGATGGTGAATTCGATAGCCTCGCTCAACGTGCCACTGATGCTTTTGATGATTTAATGGATTTAGGAATGAATGTAGAAGCACGATATAGCGGGCGTGTTTTTGAAGTAGCTAGTGCTATGCTTAAAAATGCTATAGATGCTAAAGCTGCAAAGATAGATAAAAAACTTAAAATGATTGAATTACAGATAAAAAAAGAAAAATTAGACAAAGAAACTACCAACGATAGCATAGATGTTAGTGGAACAGGTATGATTGTCAGTGATCGTAACAGCCTAATTGAAAAACTTAAGAATTTAAAATAAATAATATAATAGGATTAAGGTATGAAATCTTTTAAAGAATACTTAACGGAAAGTCAAGAAGAAAAAATCTATAGTTTCAAACTCAAGGTCGCTGGCGATTTGCCTGATAACTTTGATGATGTAATGGAAACTTGTCTTAAAAAATATGAATGTTCGAAGTTTAGTAAAAGTAAAACAGTGCCTATTCAAGAGCACCTTCCTGACTTTGCAGACTTAAAAAATTTAGAAGTAAGTGTATTTGATGTTGATTTAAAATATCCTACTACTAGTACAGTTCTAAGTGGTTATATATCGGAGCATACAGGAATCTCAGCAAGCCATATCAGAGTTCGTAGTCTACGAGAAGAAGAAGCTGCACAGGTGGAAGAAAATCAAGAAACAAAATCAGGTAAGGCTCTTATTGGCCAGTGTGATTACCCTAAAGAGAATCATCAAGATTTAGTAGGCGAAAAACATATCAGTAAATTTCTAAAAGAACTAGCTAAAACACGTAAGAATAATGAGCCACAACAATATAAAGGTGTAAACGACCAAATATTAGCAAAAAAGATTCATAAAGAAAAAGCTAATGAAATGGTTAAACCAGGACCTGCTCGGAGTGCCCTTAAAGCATATAGCAGTAAATAAGGAAATAAAATGAATTTTCAAGAATTATATAACAGAATGAGAGAGTTGGATAAGCCTGTAGTTGAAGAACCTAACGAAGGTAATGCCTATGGACAAGCTGTTCAAAATACTCCAAAAGGTCAGGAAATTAAAATTAACGGCAAAGGTACAGGAGACATTAAGAGAGAAGACTCTTTAGCTAATGAATGCGGTCCCGACATGGCTTCTAGCTCATCTCCAGCTCAACAAGACAATGTGAGCATGAATGTTAATATGAGCGGTAGTGGTGCTGGCGGCATACGAGATCTTATTGATATTCTTAAGAACATTGAAGGTGAACACGGTGGCGAAGACGACCTTGGTAAGATGATAGGCAATATGGACCACACAGATCACGATCATGAAGAACCGGGTATGGACATGGCTAAAAAAACACTGGTAATTGGTGACGATCAACCTGTGGATGAGTATGCCAACGAACCACAAGAAACCAACATGCCATTGCCTATGGCAGGTGACGATCTACATCGTCCACACGGAGCATACCCAGCCACACAACCAGGTGATAATCCTATGGCTGTAGCTAGGATTAGAGAGACATTAGAAAAACTTTACAGCTCGATGAAATAAAGCTATTCAAACTTTCAAATAGGCTCATAGAGCCTATTTTTTTCTTTAAATAATATTATGGCAGGAAAAAGTTTAGATGGTGTGCTAATTAAAAAGGCACACAAGCAAGTAAAATATACAGAAGAGCAAGTCAATGATTTGTTAAAATGTAGTGCCGATAACGGTTATCATTTTTTTTGCGATAACTTTTTTTATATACAACATCCAGTAAAAGGTAAATTGTTATTCGAGCCTTATGATTATCAAACAAGATTATTAGATGCTTATCATTATCATAGATTCAACGTAAATCTGTTACCTCGCCAAATGGGTAAAACTACCTGTGCCGCTGGATATTTGTTGTGGTATGCTATGTTTCATCCTGATCAAACCATATTGATTTCAGCACACAAATACACTGGTTCTCAAGAAATCATGCAGCGTATTAGATATGCTTATGAATTATGTCCTGATCATATTCGATGCGGTGTCACAAACTATAACAAAGGCAGTATAGAATTTGATAATAATAGTCGTATAGTCAGCACAACCACAACAGAAAACACAGGTCGTGGTATGAGTATTTCCTTATTGTATTGTGATGAGTTTGCCTTTGTGCCACCTAATATAGCGGCTGAGTTTTGGACTTCTATAAGCCCCACATTAGCAACTGGTGGTAAGTGTATAATAACCAGCACACCCAACAGTGACGAGGATACCTTTGCCAGTATATGGAAGGAAGCAAACAAAAAGTTTGATGAATTTGGGAACGAACGAGAAGTTGGAGCTAACGGTTTTTATCCATTTACTTGTAACTGGGATGAACATCCGGATAGAGATGAAGCATGGGCCACAGAAGAACGAGGTCGTATTGGAGAGGAAAGATTTCGTCGTGAATATAACTGCGAATTTTTAGTCTACGATGAAACATTAATTAACAGTATTCATCTTGCTGGTATGGAAGGTTCTGCTCCTATTTTTAATGTAGGACAGATACGTTGGTATAAAAAACCCAACAAAGATTCTATCTACGCTGTGGCACTTGATCCAAGTCTTGGAACAGGCGGTAATAATGCTGCTATTGAAATTTTCGAACTTCCTAGTTTTACTCAAGTAGGAGAATGGCAACACAATTTAACTCCAATAAGTCAACAAGTTAAAATAATGAAAGATATTCTAAAATACATTTTAGAGTGTATAGGAGAAGATAATGCTAATAATATCTATTGGAGTATTGAAAATAACAATATAGGTGAGGCCGGACTTATTTGTATACGGGATTTAGGAGAAGAAAGCTTTCCTGGGCTTTTTGTTAGTGAACCTATTCGTAAAGGACATGTTCGTAAGTTTCGTAAAGGATTTAATACAACACACAAGACTAAAATTAGTGCCTGTGCTAGGTTAAAATATTTGATAGAGTCAAACAAGATGAAAGTTAATAGTAAACCCTTAATAAGTGAACTAAAAAACTTTATAGCTAGCGGAATAACTTTTAAAGGTAAATTGGAAGAACATGATGACTTGGTAGCAGCCTGCCTGCTAGTGGTCCGTATGAGCCAAGTATTAGCAGACTGGGACAACAGGGTTTTTGATGCCTACACTACAAATGAAGGATTTGAAGAGGAAGACTTTGAACCACCTATGCCAATATTCATTTCATCTACCCTTTGATAAATATAGTTATGGAAAAAAACCTCGAAAATGTGGCAGTAGAACTTTTTGGTAAACTTAGAACACAGTTCCCAAGTATAAAACTGCGAGATAAGGATGAAGATCCTACAGATCGCCCTAAAGATGCCAGATTTTTTGAATTTAATTACGTTAAAAATAATATAAACTTAGGCAATATTAATATTAGCATAGACGATAATCCAGACGGAGAAAGTGATGGGTTAGTAGTCATGTATAGTCAAGATATAGTAGCAAATCAACCAAGTTTAGTTAAGCATCAATGGTTTAGATTTTTAGAAAGTTTAAGCGACTTTGCTAGCCGTAATATGATGGACTATAATGTTCGTGATATTACGAAATCGAATCTGGATCAAAGGCAACAACTATATCTAGCCAATAATCGCGGAGATGGCGCAATGAGTGAAAGTAAATTATGGGGGACCTCGAGAACCAGTTTTCAAGAAATGGGCGAGGCAAAATTAATTGTAAAGCATAGTAAACCAGTTAACTACAACGCACCAGCAGGACGTTCAATGCATATCGAAAGCATCTTTGTAGAAAGCAGTGAAGGAGAACGTTTCCGTTATCCTTATAAGCATCTGAATGGAGCAAGAGCCTTAGCCATGCATGTAGCACACGGTGGCACAAGCTATGATAGCATTGGACAACATATTATTGGTCTTAGTGAAGAATTGAACAAACTGCGTATGTTCAAAGGCTATGTAGAACGCAATGAAATGGTCAATGAAGCGATGGGTCCTATCAATAGTCGTGTATTAGAGCGTATACAGGAAGTTAAAAAAGAAATACATAACCTACAAAGTCGTGGATATTATGAATCATTTGCTGAAAGTTTTACTGAACAAGAAAAGTTTGACATCCCAGAAGATGTTGTTAATGACTGGATTGATAGATTAACTGTTCGTAGTTTCAATGAAGAGCTTAAAAATGTATTCCCTTATATCTATAAACTTGTAGGAGAAAATATTAATCCAGTAAAAGAAGTAACTGCTGAAGATTTAATTAACGACCTAATAGTACAAGATCCAGTTACAGAGATAGAAAATGAGATGAAAGAAATAAATGATTTTGAATCTTTTATGAACTCTTTAGCAGTAACAGAATCAGAAAAAGACTATGACGAAAATGATCCACCATTCGAACCAGATCCTCCTAAGAAAAAGAAACCTGCTGGTGATGGTGCAGAACACGGTGGGCATAGTCAAGCCAAACATCTTGCCAAGGCAGCAATGGAAAAGGCTAAAAAAGCCGGAGCCAAAAAAGAAACAGTTATTAATATTGCAGGCAAGGATATGACACTTGGTGAAGCAGCAGCCATGATTGGTCTTGATGCTGATGAGTTCTTTACAGAAGGCAAGAGCAACGGCGAAATAGTGGAATTTATTCGTAGTATGTTCGACGAAAATACTGGACAGTTTCCTAAGGGAGAAGAAGGTGTTAAGATTGCTGTAGAAAAAGAATTCGGCGAAGGTGCTGGACAGTTGGCTGAAAAGGTGATAGCAGAACTTGGACAAGTGTTCGAATCTAAGAGAATCATGCGTCTTGCTGGTTTGGCATAATAAATCACGTTTAGGCAATCTTTGAGGTTGCAATGATAAATAAAAACGCATATAATTTTATATGCGTTTTTTGTTTAACAGGTGTTAAACAATATAGGCAAAATATAGAGGCTAACAATAGGAGAAACATTATGGCATCTTTAGCAGAAATTCGCGCAAAATTAAAAGAACAAGAAGCTCGTTCAACAGGCGGCGAGCGTACAGGCGGCGATAATTCAATTTATCCGTTCTGGAACTTAAAGGAAGGTAGTGAATCAACAGTCCGTTTTCTTCCTGACGGAGATTCCGATAACACATTTTTCTGGGTAGAACGAACCATGATCAAGTTGCCTTTTGGTGGTGTAAAAGGTTCAACTGATAATAAGCCAGTAGTAGTAAATGTTCCTTGTATGGAAATGTATGGCGAAACTTGCCCAATCCTCAGTGAAGTTCGTGGGTGGTTCAAAGATCCGAGCCTCGAAGATATGGGTCGTAAATATTGGAAAAAGCGTAGTTATATTTTCCAAGGCTTTGTAGTAGAAGATGGCTTAAAAGAAGATAGTCATCCAGAAAATCCAATTCGTAGGTTTATCATTGGACCCCAAATCTTCCAACTTATTCGCGGTGCATTGCTTGATCCAGAAATGGATGACTTGCCCACTGACACAATAAATGGTGTTGACTTCAAACTAATCAAAGGTAGTAAAGGTGGATATGCTGATTATAGCACCAGCAAATGGAGCCGTCGCAGTCGTCCTTTAAGCGACACAGAGAATGAAGCCATTAGCAAATATGGATTATTCAATCTCAAAGATTATTTGCCTAAAAAACCAGGCGAAGTAGAAGTCAAAGTTATCAAAGAAATGTTTGAAGCAAGTGTAGACGGTGACGCATTTGACATGGACCGTTGGGGACAATACTTCAAACCAGCAGGCATGAGTTCTGCTACAGGTGATCCTGCTAACCGTAGTGCTAAACCGGTAGTAGCAGATGATGAGTATGACGATGAGCCAAGTGCTCCGGCCAAAGTAGAAGCTCCGGCTAAAACTGAAGAAAAAATTTCAGCAGCAGCCGGTAGTAAAGCAGCTGATATTTTAGCAATGATCAAAAATCGCAACAAACAATAAGTAGTATGGCTCGGGCCTCTGAGGCATGGTTCTTACGCTCGAGTCCCCATCTTGGAGAATAAAAATGAACACGCCTAAGTATACTTCCTGGTATCTGAATTATAAAAAAGGTACAGAACCTTGGGCTTATATTGACAATGTTTTTGACGAGGCAGAATGTGAAGAAATAATCAATTTAAATTTATCTAAGCATGTAGAAATGATAGATGCTACTATTAACAATGTCAATAATGTAGATAACGATTACAGACGTAGTCGCACAGGATTTATATTAGCAGATGATCGTTCTGGTTGGATTTTTGAAAAATTAGCTGATGCTATAAATTTCACTAACAAAAAGTTTTTTGATTTTGAATTAAGTCAAATTGATTGTTTACAACTTACTGAATATGATTCTGCTAATCAAGGATGTTATAAAAAACATATTGATATGTTTCATTCAGGTTTTACTATAAGAAAACTTAGTTTTACAGTACAATTGTCTGATCCTGCTTCATACACAGGAGGAGAGCTATTGTTACATTTTTCTGAATGTCCTGATATTCTTAAAAAACAAAGAGGAACCGTATTATTTTTCCCTTCTTGGGCGTTACATGAGGTTACACCAGTAACTTCAGGAATAAGGTATAGTCTTGTTGGATGGATAAGCGGACCAAAATTTAAATAGGATAGGCAAATTAATAATTGGAGATATGAATGGCAACAAAACCTTTTGATTTAAGCAAATTTAGAAAAACTCTTACTAAGAGTATTGAAGGATTAGGTGTTGGGTTTAATGATCCTACAGACTGGGTTAGCACAGGCAACTATGCCTTAAACTATCTTATCAGTGGAGACTTTCACAAAGGTATCCCATTAGGCAAGGTCACAGTGTTTGCCGGCGAAAGTGGAGCAGGTAAAAGTTATATCTGCTCAGGTAACGTTATCAAACACGCACAAGAACAAGGTATCTATGTGGTCCTCGTTGACAGCGAAAATGCCTTAGATAAGGATTGGTTAGATAGACTTGGTGTTAACACAGACGAGTCAAAACTACTCAAACTCAACATGGCTATGATTGATGACGTAGCTAAAACGATCAACGAGTTTATGAAAGAGTTCAAGGCTATGCCTGAAGAAACTCGTCCTAAAGTATTATTTGTTATTGATAGTCTTGGAATGTTATTGACACCTACAGATGTTAATCAGTTCGAAGCAGGTGACTTAAAAGGTGATATGGGTCGTAAGCCCAAAGCATTGACGGCACTTGTTCGTAACTGTGTTAATATGTTTGGCAGTCATAATGTAGGATTAGTTGCTACAAATCATACCTATGCCAGTCAGGATATGTTTGATCCAGACGATAAGATCAGTGGTGGTCAAGGTTTTATCTATGCATCAAGTATTGTGGTAGCTATGCGTAAACTAAAACTTAAAACGGATGCAGACGGCAACAAGACCAGTCAGGTGCATGGTATTCGTGCCGCCTGTAAGGTAATGAAGACTCGTTACGCTAAACCTTTTGAAACAATGGAAGTAGAAATTCCCTATAAGACAGGTATGAATATTTTTAGTGGATTAGTGGATCTTTTTGAAAAAGAAGGCCTATTAGTTCAACAAGGAAACAGACTCAAGTTTGTTGACAGTAGTGGTCAAGAACACTTACACTATAGAAAAGAGTGGAAAGATGATAAATTACTTATGATAATGAATGATTATCACAACCATAAGAAAACTATTGTTGAACAACCTGAGGAGCCTGTAGAAAATGAATGAGAATCAAATTGCCGATATCTGGATGCTGTTTAAAGAATATGTAGATAAGAAAAATATCGAAGCTGTTGCAGAACGATATGTTGATCTACTTGCCGATCATGGTATCTCAGATAAGGTAATGGAGTCTGCCACTGGCATTGACGACGACTTAGACACAGCCATAGAATACTACTTAGATCAAGTAGATGAAGAAATTGAAGATTACGAAGAAGATAACTGGAACTACGAAGACGACGAATGAACTGGTATACAAAGATATCCAAGGATATCAGTCATATTCCTGATGCCGTCGAATACTATGAAGCTGAATTACAGGCAGCAAAAGTAGACAGCCGTATAACGGGTAATATAGAAAAAGCCGCGGCAAATATGCCCGGTATTGTGGAACATCGGTATGGACAGTTACAAGAAATTGAAGCTATTCTTGAATATCTAAATATTGAACTTCGTCGACTGAAAAGCCAATATTTTCGTAAGTATCTTGAAAATTATCAACGTGCTCTAAGTAGTAGAGACTGTGAAAAATACGTAGAAGGCGAAGATGATGTTGTTGATTTCGAAAAAATTATCAATGACTTCGCTCTTATACGTAATAAATGGTTGGGTGTTACCAAGGCACTTGATCAAAAACAATGGATGATTACCAATATCGTTAAACTCAGAGTTGCCGGTATGGAGGACGCTTCATTGTAAATACAGCCATGAGAATCGTATTAGTTACTGGAGGGTTTGACCCCTTACACTCAGGTCATTTAAACTATTTTAAAGAAGCAAAAAAATTAGGGGATAAACTCATAGTCGGCGTCAACAGCGATGCATGGCTTAGTAGGAAAAAAGGTAGACCATTTCTTGCCTGTTGGGAACGAACAGAACTTATAAACAGTTTGAAAATGGTTGATCAGGTTATTACCTTTAAAGATGACGATAATACTTCTATAAAAGCTATAGAAACGGTCAAGCAGATGTATCCTAAAAAACACCAATTAATATTTGCTAACGGCGGCGACCGTAATAAAAGTAACTGTCCAGAAATGGTGTTTGATGATGTTGAATTTGTCTTTGGAGTAGGCGGAGAAGAAAAACTAAACTCGAGCAGTTGGATATTGGATAATTGGACTATAAATCGAACAGACAGGCCATGGGGCTGGTATGGTGTGATAAGATCTGAACCCGGATACAAAGTAAAAGAATTAGTCATTAATCCTCATTCAAGTCTGTCTTTTCAACGACACTTTCATAGAAATGAACATTGGTTTATTCTAAAAGGTCAATGTGCTATATTAACTGAATTTAATAAGATTCAAAATACTATACACAAAAAATCTAATGAAACTTATATCATCGGTCGTGAAGTATGGCATCAGTGCAGTAATGATACAGATGAACCTTGTCATATTTTAGAAATACAATTCGGTGAGCAATGTGTAGAAGAGGACATTGAACGACGATGAAAATATTTGTTGGATGGGATTCAAGAGAAGATATAGCCTATCAAGTATGTAAGCACAGTATTTTAAAACATACCAATGCTGAAGTAGAAGTTATTCCTTTAAAACAGCACAAGCTAAAACAAGAAAAAATATACAGGAGAGAACGAGATACTTTATCTTCTACAGAATTTACGTTTACACGATTCTTAGTTCCTTATCTAATGAATTATCAAGGTTGGGCTTTATTTGTAGACTGCGACTTTTTATTTTTAGATGATATAGAAGAACTTTTTAAATTAGCCGATCCAAACTATGCCGTTATGGTTGTTAAACATAATTATCAACCCAAAGAAGGATTAAAAATGGACGGTAAACAACAATTACCTTATCCAAGAAAAAACTGGAGTTCTTTAGTTTTATGGAATTGCGGCCACATCAAAAATCAAAACTTAACTTTAGAAGTTGTTAACACTGAATTAGGATCCTTTTTACATCGTTTTACATGGTTAGATGACAGTGACATAGGAGAAATACATCACGAATGGAATTGGTTAGTTAACTGGTATAAAGAACCCACTGATGGAAAACCTAAGGCTCTACATTATACTGAAGGAGGACCTTGGTTTGACAACTATGTAAATTGCGAATATGGTGCTCTATGGGAAAGAGAGAAGTCATCTTTAGAAATTAAAAAAATTATAGAAAAAAATAATCCTACTTTAAATCATTTACCTGAGTCTGTTGAAGAATTATTTAATGACCTAATCAACTTTATTATTGATCCCTATAATAATTACTATTCATTAAATAAAGACGACGTAATTAAAAAAATGGAGAATTTAATGGGGAATAAGGTCGCTGCCATAGAATCAGAAGTTATATCTAAAAATCGTTTGTTTGATGGAATATTGGAGTGCTTGGCATTATCTTGTAATGGTTATCTATCAACTTGGGATAAAGAAGAGAGCAAAGATTCTCCATTAATTATTAGAGGACTAGGAGGAAGTAGTAGAAAAGCCATACATCACTGCTGGAAAACAGGTAGAACATTTTATGCCATAGATACTGGATACTTTGGTAATCATGTAAAACTAAAAGAATACCATAGATTGACTAAAAATAGTTTACAGCATCTTGGGCCTATAGTAGAAAGACCCTTTGATAGATTAAGCAAAATTGGTTATAAGTTTAAAAAATTTACTACAGGTTCGAAAATTTTAATTTGCCCACCAAGTGAAAAAGTTATGAAATTATTTGATCAAGACTTGGATGTTTGGGTCACAGAAACCGTAGAAAAAATTAAAAGGTATACCAGCAGACCCATAGAACTTAGGCTTAAAGGTACACGCTCGGAAAGAACAACAATTAACACTATTGAACAAGCCTTAGCTGACGATGTTCATTGTTTAGTAACTTTTAATAGCATTGCGGCTACAGAAGCAATAATGTATGGGAAACCAGCCTTTACTACAGGTCCCAATGCTGCTGCTTGCGTTACTAAACAAAATTTAGAGGAAATAGATAGCCCTTATTATCCAAGCAAAGATGAAGTTATGGCATTTATGGCACATTTAAGCTATTGTCAATTTACTGTGGAAGAACTTAAAAATGGTTATGCTTGGAGAACAGTCAATGAAAGTCATAGCATACCTTAAAGGTATACCTGCTTCCAATTCAAAACCCGAAAAACCTCAAATGCTTAAGGATTTCATTGCAGGAGTTTGTAGTGAAGGCGACGAGGGCATACTATCTGAATCTTACACACTAGAAGACTGCGATGTGGCTATTCTACAAGGGTACGTTCATGAGCAGAGTAAAAATTTACCACATTTACGTCTAAGGCAAGATGTTTTAGATTACCAGAAACAAAATAATAAAAGAACTATTATAATAGATAGTAATCTTTTCCTTTATAGAGAATTAAAAACTAAATTTTTTAGGTTTAGCTACGATGGTGTATTTCCTAATACAGGCGAATACTGTAACCAAAACTCAACTTCAGAAAATTGGATTAAAATTCGTTCAAATATGAATTTTGACCTTAAACCTTGGAAATTAAACCAGGGAAAATATATTCTAATCTGCTTACAAAGAGAAGGAGGATGGAGTATGAGAGGGTTAGGTGTTAGATCTTGGTTAGAAAGCACAATTTCTAAGATAGTCAGCCTTACTGATAGAAAAATAGTAATTAGACCACATCCTGGAGATAAACAAAGTGCTGGTATCGCTCAAATGTTTGTAAAAAAGAATATTTCTGTGAGTAACGGTCAAAATCTCCTTGATGATTTACTCAATGCCAACTGTCTTATCAACTATAACTCGAGTCCAGCTGTGGCTAGTGCTATAGAAGGAGTGCCTACCTTTGTTTTAGATCCGGATAGAAGTCCTGCGGCTAATGTTAGTCATCATAAATTAGATTTTATCAACAATCATAGTGAATTTGACCGATCTCAATGGATTTTAGACTTGGCCCAGTGTCATTGGAATTTTAAAGATATGAAATCAGGAGCAGTTTGGAAACACATGAAAAAATGGGCTAAAAATTAGACCAATAAGATTCGTTTCTAGTGACTTTTAGATCCATTTGGCGACTTTTACCTTCAACCTTACGATCTCCTTTTAAATGATCAAGAAACGCTCCCCAGGCACTGTTAATAAGAGGATGTCCTTCGCCTATACTGTTACCTTTATGTGGTCTTATGTCTCCTAAATCATGACTCCAGTTTAAAAGATTTAAATTAGGAAATTTTTTCCTTATTTCTTCAAATACAAAACTATCATGCCACTCATCCATGAGGAAAATTCCTTGTTCTGCGTGATCATAGACTCGTTGAAATTCTTTTAGGAAATTTTTCACTATTTCAGACCGTAAATTAAGACTATATAGGCCACATTCTGGAAATTTTCCCTCTCTTCCTAAGTAACATATGTCCTTATCATTGGGTATTAAATTAGTCAATTGAGAATATGTTAACAAACTATGACAAATCATGTCGGCATCCATCCAAATTAATATATCTATGTCTGAATTTTGAGCACAATGAAAAATACTATAAACTTTATGACTAAATCTTACTGCATCCCACTTAAAACTCTTGAAATAGTCTTTTCTTAATCGTCGTATAGGATCTTGACTGATGTCTCCATTGGCCTTAGGTACATCTTTCCACTTATTTTTAAAGTTTACCAGATCCGGACACTCTGATTCAAGATCAACTACCACAAGATTTGATGAATTTTCAAAAACTCGACAATTTTCAGCATACGCATATAGTGTAACTTGTTGCGGCCATGTTTCAATATAAGTTTTTATAAATTTTTGAGCATATTGATCATAACCTTGTTGGTTGAAGGTGCTTACTACCGCATAATTGGTCATAAATTTCCTGTTAAATAGTATATTATTATATATCTTATGAAAATATCTATTTTTACTCAATACGGATCATTAAACAGTGGGCCGGTTTTTCAAGCTTTTAAGCAAGGAGCAGAAAAATTAGGTTTTTCGGTGATCGAAAATAGCACAGATGCTGATATTTTTGTAATATGGTCGGTTTTATGGCAAGGACGAATGAAGCCTAATCAAGAAATTTGGAATTTGGCAAAAAAACTAGGAAAAAAACTGATAATTTTAGAAGTAGGGGGTTTGATTAGAGGAACAACTTGGCGTATAGGCTTAAATCACATAAACAATTTAGGAAAATTTTATAAAGAAACTGATTATGACTCAAACAGACCAGAAAAATTAGGAATTAAATTGCTTCCTCGTAAAATAAATGGTAAAAATATTCTAATTTGCGGTCAACACAGCAAAAGTGAACAGTGGGTTAATCGACCCGATCCTATAATTTGGTTAACTGACTTAATAAAGTCTATTAGAAAGTATTCTACACGTAAAATTATATTCAGACCACACCCAAGAGATTATAATTGGGTAAACTTTTTACCCAAATTAGATATTGATATAAAAATACCTACGAAGATCGATGGAACATATGACGATTTTAATCATGAAGATGATTTTAAAAATGCTTGGATTGTAATAAACCCTAGTAGCAATACCGGAATACAGGCAGCAATAGCAGGAATTCCCGTTTTTACAGAAAATGATAGTTTGGCCTATCCAATTAGTAATAAAAATTTAGAACTTATCGAAAATCCAATTTTACCTGATAGATCACAATGGCTAATAGCCATGACTCATTGTGAATGGTTAGAGCATGAAATTAAAAACGGTACACCCTTGGCTAAAATGCTTGACTTCTTGTGAATTTACCTTTATACTACTTATATGAATATAGATCAAATTTTACTTCATATCGGTCAAAATACAGATACTTTTAAAACTCTTAAGATTAGCCCGTCTAATAAAAGTATCATGACTAATCTTTATAATAAAATTAATACAAAAAATTTTATAACTGAAAATCAAGGAAAACTTTTAATTAAAATTTTTAAAGAAAACTCTCAACTGCTATCAAACTATATAGAAAATCTAAACAATCAACTTGATTCTCCTACATGGTCAAAACCCTTTCGAATTATTGAAACTTATAAAAAAGTATATACCAAGGAAAATGATATCTATTCTTTTTACATTGAATTCTCATGGAATAAACGAATAAAAAATCAACTGGAGCAAACATTTAATAAAAATAATATAGAATATAAGCAACTTAATAATAGTTTAATTTCTATTCCTCTTAAAGAAATTAATCTTGCAGTAACTCTTAAAACTTGTAAGTCATTAGGATTTGAAATTCAAGAAAATTTATACAATTTTTACGAAGAAATTCAAAAAATTTTAGATAACAAAGACTTTTATTTAGAAAAATTTAACTTTATAGATCATGTCGGTAGTTTTATAACGGAAGATATTGGTAAAGATAATATTAATAACTACACCTTTTTAAGAGATAGAAGAGCACGGTATGGAATTCATATAGATTTAGAAAAAAATCCTAAAAATTTGACAGAAATTATAGCTAATAGATCTGGTACTAGAATTTGGATTGATAGAAAACAACAAGATTTAGAAAATCTAATATCATCGATATATGAATTAAAAAGATTTCCTATATTGTTTATCATCGACTCTAATAACTCATTGAACTCATTAGAATTTTTGAAAGAAATTTACGAAAATCTATCAAAATTTAAAAAAACTACTAATGTTTATTTTCGGCTTGACACTGATACTGGAAACGAATTTAATTTATATATTAGTGAACATAAATTAAATCAATACTTGACTAGCACAGCAGATTCTGTTATACTTAATCATACAAAACTACCGAAATTTTTAATTAATTCAGGATGGTTACCTAAAACTGTAATTAGCTTTACTAATAGTTTTGCTAATACTAAAACTAGTGTTTGGGCCAACACAGCAGACTTAACAATTTATTATACTGATGTTGAACCATTAATCGTGAATAGAAATGAAAAACATGCCGACATGTAAATTAATCATTAAAGATGAAGTAAATCTTAAGTTAGAAGGGCTTCCTGTTGAAATAAGACGAAAGCTCAGTAATACATTTAAATATACAGATCCGACTGCACGATATCGACCAGCATACAAATTAGGTCGATGGGATGGAACCATCAGCTTGTTTGGATTAGGTGGTAATGGATATCTACATCATCTGCCTAAAATATTAGAAGTTCTTGAAAAATGTAATGTAGATGTAGAAGAAATTGATGATCACAGAACTACAATAAATTTAAAATTTTCTCCTGTTACAGAAGATTTTTGGGGAGAAAGAACTTGGCCTAAAGGACATCGATTCGAAGGACAACCTATTCGATTAAGAACAGACCAAGTAGAAGTTATCAATAAATTTTTAGAAAATCCACAATGTTTACAGGAAATTGCCACAGGATTTGGAAAAACTATCACTACTGCTACACTGAGTAAAATTTGTGAATCCTACGGAAGAACTATTACCATAGTTCCTAATAAAAGCTTGGTTGAACAAACAGAAGAAGATTTTATAAATGTAGGATTAGATGTTGGTGTATACTATGGGGACCGTAAAGAATTGGGTCGAACACATACAATCTGTACTTGGCAAAGTCTTAATATATTAGATAAAAAAAGCAAAGAACATGAAGCAGACATAGTAACATTGGCAGAATTTTTAGACGGTGTTATCACAGTTATCGTAGATGAAGTTCATATGGCCAAAGCGGCCGTATTAAAAAATTTACTGACTCAAAACTTATGCAATGCAGTTATTCGATGGGGACTCACAGGAACTATTCCTAAAGAAGATTATGAGAATCAAGCTATCTTTGCTAGTATAGGTCCTGTAATTCATAGAGTGACAGCTTATGAATTACAAGAAACAGGAGTACTAAGTAACTGTCATGTTAATATTATACAGTTAGTAGATTTACCGGAATTTAAAAGTTATGCAGAAGAACTCAAATATCTTGTCACTAATAAAGATAGGATGACCTATATTGGTAAATTAATTGAAATAATTAGTCAAAGCGGGAATACTTTAATATTGGTCAATAGAATAGACACAGGCAAATTCCTAATCGATAACGTAAAAGATAGTGTTTTTATATCAGGCGAAGTAAAAACTAAGGATAGAAAAGAAGAATACGATGAAGTGGCGATTGCTAATAACAAGATTATTGTGGCGACTTATGGTGTGGCCGCTGTGGGTATTAATATCCCTCGTATTTTTAATTTGGTTCTTTTGGAGCCCGGAAAAAGCTTTGTTAGGGTTATACAAAGTATTGGGCGAGGCATTAGACGAGCTGAAGACAAAGACTTCGTACAAATCTGGGACATTACCAGTACCTGTAAATTTGCTAAAAAACATCTCACACATAGAAAGAAATTCTATAAGGAAGCAAGATATCCTTTTACACAAGAAAAAAACAACTGGAACTAATTATGCAGATTCTTACCTTAAATAACACACCTTTCGATCTTAATGATCTTCCAAATGAAATAGAAGATGATATGAGATTCGCTGTATTGGATAATAGCGATATAGCTAATCCAGATTTCTTTTTTATGCCCTTGATCTTTCTGGAAAGTTTTAATAGTCCGGCCATGGTTCTTAAAATCGGAAATAGTGAAGTCATGATGCCCATAGACTGGTGTATAGCAGTAGGAGATAGTTCCAGTGCCTGTGATATAGAAATATTACCCTTGACCAGTCTCAATGATAGAGGGTTTGAAGCTTTTTGCTTTAATCCCTTAACTAGTTTTAAAATTGAATTTTATCGCATAGAAATAGTAAATTTTTATAATGATGTCAAATGGTATTTTCCAAAAATGAAAAATAATCAATTATTGGCTGTACCATTAGATAACAACGAGCAGCCATTATGTTCTTACTTTGTAAAAGAGATAAGTAGACAAAACGAACTAATTAATCTGAGTAAAATATTATGATAGCCGGAAAAGTATGGGGCAAAACTGAATTAATAGAAGCTAATGGAGTACTAGAATTTCATCGCATCGAAATTAAAAAGGGTGGTGTCTGTAGTAAACACAAACACAAACACAAATGGAATGGTTTTTTTGTTGAGCGAGGATGTTTACTAATACGTGTTTGGAAAAATAATTACGATCTAGTTGACGAGACCATTGTAAGAGAAGGACAATATACAAAAGTGGCACCTGGTGAATATCATCAGTTCGAGGCTTTATTAGACACTACAGCATTTGAGCTATACTGGGCTCAGTTTGATCACGATGATATAGAACGAGAGACAGTTGGATTCAATAAAGGATAGTTTATGGGGTATAGTAATTTAATAACAAAAGCAGTTAGTGAAGTTACGAATGACATTTTAAAAAATAAAGATGCTACAGTCTGCGAGCTAGGTAATCAAACACTGAAAAATTCAAAATCTAGAAGTGAAATATATTCAAAACTTGGTATATCTCAACCAAAAGAATTAAGTAGCACTAAAGATTTTTATTTGAGTTTGGGATTTTCAAAATATATTGCTATAGATGTTAATACTGAAAGAGATGCTATAGCAATGGATTTAAACTTAGACATTGTTAAAGAATATAATTTTAAAGAACAATATGATCTTGTAACAAATAATGGTACTGGGGAACATATTTTTAACCAATATATGGTATTTAAAAATTCACATAATTTATGTAAAGTTGGAGGATACATGATTCATGTGTTACCTTTCTATAGATGGGTTGATCATGGATTTTTTAATTATAATCCAAATCTATTTCCATGTTTAGCAAATCAAAATAATTATGATCTTATTGAATTGTGGATAGGTACTAGTGATACTGTTAATTTAGAAAAACTTGATCCAAAAAATCTTTCAAGGAATAAGGGATATAGACATAGTTTTAACTTAGATTCTTGGGAAAGCGATCCGATGATTGCGGCAATTTTGAAAAAGAATAACAATTTTAATTTTGAAATCCCGATTCAATTTTTGTATGGTGGTGATAACATTTCTGATGAAAATATTTCTGAGAAGTATAAATGAATTTAGATGTAACCCAAACAATAACTGTAGACGATTTAGTATTAGACCCCTGTCCTTATTTTCATGTTAAGAATGTATTGCCGATTGGAATTTATAATCAGCTTGTTTCCGAATATCCAGAAAAATATATATTAGAAGACGGAAAAATATTTTTTCAAGCTCGTAGATATTGTCCTCATGAATTTATAGAAGGTTCTATAACTCCTTTATGGAAAGAATTTATTGAGTTTCACTCTGGTCAAATTTATAAAGATAGAGTTCTATCGTTATTTGAACCTGCATTAGAAAAATACTATAAAGATAGTATTGACGAATTTAAATCTTCAAAAGTCACACTAAGACACAGCGGAGAAAAAAATAAAATTCAAATGGAAGTACAATTTGTATTAAATGGGCAACAATCAGAAACTGTTAGAACAGCACATTTAGATAATACCAGAGAATTGTTTGCCGGATTATTATATATGCGATATTCCAATGATAATTCTAAAGGTGGAGATTTTCAAATATTTAAATCAACGGTGAAAAATCCAGATTTTTATGAAGGCACAAGAGAAGTTAATATATCACAAGTAGAAGTTGCTAAAACTATCCCCTATGCTGAAAATTCTATGGTATTGTTTTTAAACACTAAAGATACACTACACGGTGTTACACCAAGACTTGGTGCTTCTACTTATAGAAGATACGTTAATATAGATGCACATCAAGATAAAAAATTGTTCAAGGTATAAAAAATGAATATTTCTCAAGAATATGTTAAAGAACTCAGAACACTCCATGAAAAAAAATCCTTCGGAATTAGTTCTAAAATTCCTGCCGAAGTAATAAATTGTATAGAAAAATATTATATAAAATCTCTTTTAGATTTTGGTTGTGGTAAAGGTCTAACTTTGGCGGCAGTTAAATCTAAATATCCGGACATAGATTGCCATGGATATGATCCTGGCAGAGAGGGATTTAATAGCTTACCAAACTCTGTGGATTTAATCTATTCATCAGATGTTTTAGAACATATTGAACCTCATTTGTTGGATAAGACATTAATAGATCTTCATAATAGAACAACGAAATGCATGTATCATTTAATAGCATGTCACCCTGCAAAAAAAGGATTATCAGATGGAAGAAATGCTCATCTTATTATAGAATCTCCCGAATGGTGGCGTAAAAAATTAAAAGAATTGAATTTTAAAATTGTCCGTGACGAAGTAAAGGAATATACTACTCAACCTAAAAAAGGTCCAGAATTATTAATAACAAAATATATCGTAATAATTGAAAAATAATGGGAACACTTAAACCTGATGCCACTTATGTCTACGAGCGTAACGGTAGTGAAGTCTACGCTCGTGAATTTAATTCCTCAGAAAGAAAATTAATTGGATATACCTATGAAGGTGAAGGTTCTTATCACATATCCGACGGAATAAGAGATTTTGAAGATCATGTTCTTTGGAATGAAATAAGACAGGCTGCGAAAACCAATCCCGCTTTACAAAAGGCCATTGATCGTGTTAAACTTATCTATAGACTGTCTAAAGATGACCCAAAATGAATGATAAAATTGAATTGAAAGAAAAATTAGCAGCAGTGGATCTCAATGTTAAAAATCTTTGGGACGACATGAACGATGAACAACGTAAGGCACTAAAATCTGAATTCTTTATATTGAATCGATATGTAAGTAATGTAAAGAGCTCTAATAGAGATGTTAAAGAGCACTATGTCTTGGCAGTGAACGAATTCTTTAATAAGTACTGGAATGATCTACAAAAACATCCTAAACTCATGTGGCTATTACTTTCCATGTGTGGGCACGAATCTAAACAAATATTCTATCACGAATGGATCGGTATGAAAAAGAAAGATTCTTCTAACTCAAAGGCAGTAAAGTTTTTATCTCAAATCTATCCAAGCCATAAAGATGATGAAATTGAACTTATGGCAAAATTATCAAATAAAAAAGAACTACAATCATTGGCTAAAGAACATGGATATAGTGATAGCGATATTGCTAAACTATTTTAACTATGTTAAACTTAAGTGTGAGCAAATATACCTGTCAATATTGTAAAAGCAGTTTTACACAAGAAAAAACTCTTACTGTTCATATGTGTGAAACTAAGAGAAGATACTATGCTAAAAACGATAGAGCAACTGTGGCAGGGTTTCAAACTTACAATAGATTTTATCAACTTACTCAAAACTCTAAAGAAAATAAGACCTTTGATGAATTTGCTCGAAGTCAATACTATAACGCTTTTGTAAAATTTGGTAGCTTTGTATCTAATGTAAATCCCTTGTATCCGAATAAATTTATAGACTATGTAGTAAAAAGTGGAGTTAAATTAGATCACTGGTGCAGAGAGGAATTATATGAAAAGTATGTGGTAAATTTAATACATACAGAAAGTGTAGAAACCGCTTTGGAAAGATCCATCACTCACATGGAATCCTGGGCTAAGGATAATAATAGTCTATGGAATCATTACTTTAGATATGTGAGCAGTAATCGAGCTTCATACGATATAAAAGACGGCAAAGTTAGTCCTTGGCTTATTCTAAATTCACCAACTGGCAAAGAATTATTATCTAGTCTAAGAGATGATCAGCTATCTTCTATAAGTAATATTATAGATCCTACAGTTTGGGTAAAAAAGTTTAAAACTCAAACATTTGATTTGGATCTAGTGAGACGTATAGTCCAGGAGGCAGATCTATGAACGTTGCAACAGATCTTGTAGAAGCTAATATAAGTATGGAAATTATACTTTCAGAGACAGACAAAACTTTATACGTAAAATTAACTGGTTTTAACACTGTAGAAGATGCTGATGATTATGCAGAATTTTTAACAGATCATTTGCCCTTGATGTTATTCCACTCAGAGGTAAAACACTAATGCCCGATATTGACATAGATTTTGCTGACAGATCGAAGGCATTGGCACACTTTAAACATATCACAGCAAGTATTAATGATAATGAATCGTTGCGAAAACATAATACAGGTGTTTACTTTACTGACATTCCCTATAACCCTATAACAAATTTGGCTAATATTGACTATAAACAGGCAGAGAAAAGAGGATACTTTAAAATTGATTTTCTCAATGTTAACATCTATAAAGGCGTTAAGAATGAACAACATCTTATTCAACTTATGGAGACTGAACCACTATGGGATTTACTGGAACAGGACGATTTCGTCAACTTGCTATTTCACGTCAACGGACATGGTTCAATCCTAAGAAAAATGAAGCCAAGAACGATAGACCAACTAGCGGCAGTTTTGGCCCTGATACGCCCCGCGAAACGCTATCTGATTGGCAAAGAATGGACCACGGTGATGAACGAAGTATGGATAAAACCCGATAACGATGAATACTACTTTAAAAAATCTCACGCCGTTGCTTATGCTACAGCTATCGTGGTTCAAATGAATCTTATCTGCGAATCTATTAGCTATGAATACTAATTACTTTTTTATGGCTCTTATTAATTGAACTTGACGACGTTTTACTCGTTTGAGAGTCATGTTCATAAGATTGACCGTGGGTCCTAGTATAACTCGTACATCTTTACTATTGAAAGTTTTAATGGCATACTTAAAGGGTTCCACTTCTTTACGACAAAATATACTTATAGGTATTTGACGATTACTTTCCCACCACCATATCTCACCTATTTCTAATAGATTACTTTTTTCTTCGGGACTACGTAGCATAGAAAGATCAAAAAAACATGTGACAAATTGATCTTGATTAATTATTATACCAACGTATTCTTCATCTCCATAATTTAAAACTGATATAAAAGGTAGCTGGTCTGTTATGTTTTGTCTTAATTTAACCATATAAATACTTTAAGGCGAATCACCAATGCAAAAAATTTCAAATTATTTATATCCAAACAGAATTGAATTAACTACTGATTTGGCTGTACATTCAACGGAGTATAGGACCGTGTATCAACGAAGATTTAAAGTCTATAAAGGATTTCGTAACGATCTTTTACTGGACATCAAGAATAACGAACAAAAACGAATCAATGTCAGTGATAAAACAATTAAGTTTAGTGTACTGGATCAACATAATCAAGAAGTTTATTTGACCACTGCTGCTCATAGTTCTACACCAGGTCTAGCTACAGTGTCTATTCCTGCCAGCGCATTTGAACAACTGAAACCACAATTCTTAAAATTTAGTGTGTATATACAGAATAATGATAGCAGTCGTAGCCCACTTTATGGTGATACACAATTTGGATTGGGAGGACATCTCGACCTAATAGAAGATAGTGTTCCCGTAGCTCAAAAAGAACTAATAATAGATACCTTTAACTATCTCTATGATGACAGCGTGAGTCCTGCTGTAAAACGCTACTACAGCGAAGCAGCATTGGTAAATCCTCTTAATGACCTTGTGTCAAATCCTAATGTTATTTTGGATTTTTATTTCAATAACTTTGAAGGCACTATTACTGTACAGTTCACACAGGATTCAGTTATACATAATGAAACAGTTTGGACTACCGCTGAAACATTTAATGTGGCCAATACTACAACTACACTGACAAAAAACTATGGTAACCCTTACTATTCTACTCGTACAATCTATGCTAGAGTTCAATATGTCTTGGCGCCTTTGACTAATGGAAAGATAGACAAAATTAACTTGAGACGTTAAAATGTACTATGAGCCTAATCATAGACACTGTAAGACAACATATACCTTATAGACATAAAAGTACACCCAGTGGATGGCACAGTTTCAACGCGGTGTGCTGTCACCATAATGGTACTGGCCAAGATACTAGACAACGTGGTGGCGTTATATTTAACGCAGACAGTGTAAGCTACCATTGCTTTAACTGTCAGTTTAAAACAAGTTGGCAACCAGGCAGACCTCTAACTAGCAAATTTAAAAAATTCTTACATTGGCTCAATGTGTCAGATGATCTGATCAGTAAATGCTCATTGGAAAGTCTTAAACTAAAAGATGAATTAAAAAAAAATACCTATACAACTAGTATTCCACAATTTTCCTCTAGAGAATTACCTCAATTATCTATGACTCTAAAAGATTGGACAGATATTATGCAGGGAGAAATAGAACAAGAACTGGGAGCTCAATATCTCAGCATCATTGACTACGCAGTCAATAGAGGATTTGCTGACCCATTTGACTGGGACTTCTATTGGTCACCTAATTATGCAGATAGAATCATTATTCCATTTCGATATCAAGGACAAATTGTAGGATATACAGCTAGACGAATCTACGATCATAAACCCAAGTATATCAGTGAACAACAACCTGGCTTTGTTTTTAATCTTGATAATCAAAACTATCAACGAAAATTTGTCATAGTCTGTGAAGGACCATTTGACGCCATTAGCATTGATGGTGTGGCCATACTTGGCAGCGAATTATCCCCACAACAGATCCAACTAATAAAAAAACTAGATCGCGAAGTCATTGTGGTTCCAGATAAGGATCACGAAGGCCCTAAAATTATTAAACAGGCCATTGAACACGATTGGACAGTGAGTTTTCCTGATTGGCAACTTTGTAAAGATATAAATGAAGCAGTGGTTAAATACGGAAGATTAAAAACATTACATATGATATTAACGTCAACATACAGAACAGAACTAAAGATAAGACTACATATGAAACAGTGGTTGAAAGGAGATTTAAATGTTTAAGAAATTTTGGGATTGGATTAGCTATCCGTATAAACAATATAAAAGACGCAAACTAGCTGAACGTAGACTAAAAGAACTACAGGAACAGGATCCTTTCATTTATAAATGATTACTTGGGGCATAAGTGCTAACAGCCATGATGCTGCTCTGGCTGTTTTTAAAGAACATGATCTTGTCTTTGCTAGTCACAGTGAAAGATTCAGTAGAGTAAAAAACGACCCCGATCTATGTTTAGATCTCGTTAATCATGCCAAACAATTCGGAGAACCAGATAAAGTTATTTGGTATGAACGTCCATGGATTAAAACACTACGGCAATTCCAAGCAGGACAGGGTTTTAAAGACAATAGAGTAGCTCCTTATCTTAAACGATATAATATTACCTGCCCTTATCAAACAGTTTACCATCATCATAGCCATGCTGCGGCTGGTTACTATACCAGTCAATTTGAAGAAGCCTGTGTGATTGTCATAGACGCTATTGGCGAATTTGAAACTATAACTATTTGGCAGGCCAAGGGCCGAATGCTTAAAAAACTTTACAGCCAACGATATCCTCATAGTATAGGTCTATGGTATAGTGCAATGACGCAACGTATTGGACTCAAACCTAATGAAGAAGAATATATTTTAATGGGCATGGCTGCTTATGGTCAAGCTCGAAAATTGGCACCGCGTATCGGATCAGACTTTGTGGAAAGTTTTGAAAATTTTACTTTTCGACAGAACTTACATCGAGGATGTAGGGATTGGGCACCGGAATTAGGTATTGCAGATATCTATGACATAGCAGCAGGAACTCAACGTGTCTACGAAGAGCTATTTAAAAATATTTTATACTTAGGAAAACATCTTACTAATAGCACGAATCTTGTATTAATGGGCGGCTGCGCCCTTAATTGTTCAGCTAATAGTCTAGCATTTGGCCTATTTGACGATGTTTGGATCTTGCCTAACCCTGGTGATGCTGGTTCAGCAGTAGGATCAGTCTTAGCAGTGACCAAAGAGCATATACCATGGACTACACCGTTTTTAGGCTATGCGATAGAACCACAAGACACCATTGAAGATATTGTTCTATACTTACAACAACACCGAATCTGTGGAGTGGCACAAGGAGCAGCCGAATATGGACCTAGAGCATTTGGTAATCGTAGCCTACTGGCCGACCCAAGAGGTCCCGATGTTAAAGATCGTGTTAATGGTATAAAACAAAGACAACAGTTTAGGCCATTTGCTCCCGTGGTGTTAGAAGAATATGCCAAAGAACATTTTGATATAAGAGGCCGAGCCGAGCATCATAGGTATATGCAGTTCACCAGTAAGTGTAGACATCCCGAACTGTTTCCTGCTATAATCCATGCTGACGGAACTAGTCGAGTTCAAACGGTGCCCAAGGATGGCAGTCGTATAAGACGATTATTGGAATTATGGCATGATACTACAGGGTGCCCTATGTTACTTAATACTAGTCTTAATATTCGAGGAGAACCTATGGTAAATGATAGGCTAGATGCTCGACGCTTTGAAAAACAATACAACACAAAGGTTTTTACATGACAAAACAAAACGCAGACTACGGCTATGACATACAGAAATTATACATCGAAATGATGCTGACTGATGCAGAGACTTTTGTACGCTGCCAAAGCATTTTTGATCCGGAACTGTTTGATCGACGACTACAATCAGCAGCTAGGTTCATAAACGACTATGTGGTAGAACATAACATACTACCTACCTTTGACATCGTTAATGCAGCCACAGTGAATAAATTTTCAAACCCTGGCGAACTGAGAGAAGAACACTATGATTGGCTGCTACAGGACTTTGAAACATTCATTAGGCATAAAGGTCTAGAACGTGCTATTCTAAAGAGTGCAGACCTACTGGAAAAGGGAGAATATGGTCCAGTGGAAGATCTAGTCAAGCAGGCTGTACAAGTGGGTCTGACCAAAGACATGGGCACAGACTACTTTGCTGACCCTCGTGCTAGGCTACTGCGTATTAAAGACAAAAACGGACAGATTAGCACAGGCTGGACTACTGTGGACAAGAGACTGTTCGGAGGTATGAACAAGGGAGAACTGAACATCTTTGCAGGAGGATCGGGTGCGGGTAAGAGCTTGTTCCTGGCCAATCTCGGTGTAAACTGGGCACTGCAAGGTTTAAATGTAGTTTATCTTACATTGGAACTGAGCGAAGAACTTGTGAGTATGCGTGTGGACAGTATGGTTACTGAAATAGCCAGTAGAGACATTTTTCGACAGATCGACGAAGTTGAAATGCGTGTACGAGTAATTGGTAAGAAGTCCGGAACTTATCAGGTCAAATACATGCCATCGGGTAAGACTGCTAATGACATACGCAGCTATCTAAAAGAATATGAAATCAAGCTAGCTCGCAGAGTAGATGTGCTACTGGTAGACTACTTGGACTTATTGATGCCAATCAGTAAGAGAATCAGTGCGGAGAATTTGTTTGTTAAAGACAAGTATGTGAGCGAAGAGCTTAGAAACCTAGCTGTGGAAAAGAACTGCATACTGGTAACGGCCAGTCAGCTTAATCGCGGCGCAGTGGAAGAAGTGGAATTTGATCATAGCCATATCAGTGGCGGACTAAGCAAGATACAGACTGCGGACAACGTTTTTGGCATCTTTACATCAAGAGCTATGCGTGAACGTGGACGATACCAAATACAGCTGATGAAAACACGTAGTTCAAGCGGTGTGGGACAGAAGATTGATCTTGAGTTCAACGTGGATACATTGAGAATCACAGACCCAGGCGAAGATGCACAGACAGATGAGAACACACAGAGTCGTGCTGGCTCCATACTGAACAACCTACAAAGAACTGCTGCTGTGGACCCAAGAGAAGGCACGACTGTGCGAAGCACAGCGCAGGTTGAAAGCACAAAATTAAGACAGCTACTGAACAACATGACCTAATAAATATACTGTAATAAAGGAGTAATCTATGAGAGCTCATACCGAAATCTTTAGACAATTACTCACAGACACTAACGAACTGCATGGATGGGCTATACCTCAATACATAGTGAAATATGAAGCTGAAATCTTTGGTGATCGACTGAAAAAACCTGATTGGCAACCTGGACCTAGCTATGCAGAACATTACATGAGAATACAAACCGTAGGACAAGCCTTGTCCTTTGCTAATGTATGTTGGTTTACTCGTGCTGTATTTCCTGAACTGGGTAAACGTCGAGGCCTAACGGAACGTTACTACACAGACTTGGGACAGAGCTGCTATGACTATGTTATTAGAACTAGTTCAGTGCCTAGTCCAGTACTGGAGGCTATGAGAAATCATTTTGAATTTCTGGCTGAAACTGCTTACACGGCTATAAGACACTATGGCGACTTTCGCAGTATGTGGGCAGACTAAATATACATCATGCTGATACGAGAAGTTACCGATAGACTACCACCCAGTCAAATATCTGCTCCTGAATCCCAACCCACACCACAAGATATTGACGAAATTGAACAGCTTATAGGCACTATAGATTCCAAACAAGAAACAGCACAGAGTCTAGTGAACAAGCTGACAACTTGGATGAAAGAACATCCCATTATAGATCGTGTGACAGATCTCATACCACAAACACGCATGGTAAAAGCAGTGGCTCGAGCTATAGACGCACTGGAACAGGGTGACTATAAACAGGCTCTAAACAGTGTGGCCAGTGTGGTAGGTGGAAATGTAGCTACTTTGGCTAAAGGCGTTAATGTTGCTCATGCACTGAGTCAGAACGATCCCCTACAGGCAGTGCAGAGTCTAGGTGGTCATGCGGGAAAAATGGTCAAAGGCTATAACATGGGTCAAAACCTAGCTAGTGGAAAGAGTCTTCAAGATCTGCGTAGACTAGCTGGAATTGACGCACAAGAACCTGCTCCAATCATTAACTACGATCAGTCAATGGTAAAATAACAGTAACGTGCCCGAAAGGGTCCTGCATGGAAAAAAATCTGCGTCACGAAAATTTTTAAAGTAGGGTATTTTTCTCACATGGTGGTGATTTTGCACCTATGGGCGTTAGCGTTGCGCTATAAAAAATATAAAATTATAATTATATCCCGACCCACCTCGGACCGTTATCTAAAATTATCTCATCACCGTAATGAAAAAAAAAATCCTCGACAGCCGGGAGCGAATCGGCCTCGAGGATCCAAAACATCATTGCGATGTTTTATATGCAGAGGTTGCTAAATACACGGCCGGGAGCGAATCGGCCTGCATCTAGTCTGTGTGCCTTAGGAGCGGCGCATACACGTAACCTCTGCTACAGCACGCCAGTTGCTAGGCATGCTACGTTTCAAGTCTGCTATTTTAAGCACAGTCCTTAGACTAAGCTCGCGCAGCTTCTTCTTGTTGTCATCTACAAAGTCCAACAGTGTGTCCTTGGCTACATCATCAAACTCATAGCTATCTAACATGCCACACTCCTGCACTACCTGCCTAATACGCAACATCTTCTCACGCTCTGTGTCAATGGTCAAGTCCAAGTAGTGGCAGCGTGACTCCAATGCTTCCAAGTGATCACGCAGCTTCTTAGACCTAACGTTGTCAAACTTAATGTTGGTTATAAAAATTGCACCACCTTCAAAGTCAAACTTGTTGGGCACGCCTTCGTTCTTAAGCAGACGACTGTCCGTGTTCCAATGTATAGTTCTTTTCTTTGACGTGTCCAGTGCTGCCTTTAAGATGTTCAAGCTAAGATCATCTAAGAGCACACTGTCGCAGTCATCAAACACTAGAATGTTCTTCTTGGCGCGGAACTCATAGAGCTTGGAGTAGAGACCCAAAGCACTCATAGCACCTTTGACTACTTCATACTTCTTAAGCTTTTCATTTTGTGCTACATTGGCAAAAACGTCATGCTTGCTCAATACCTTTTCCACACCGTAGCTCTTGCCCACACCTGGAGGGCCAGTGACAATCATAGCCCTTACATCGCCTTTCTTTACAGCACGAGTCATGTCGTCTAAGATTTCAAAGCGTTCGCGCAGACGAGTCAGTATGTCCTCATCAGTCTCATTGCGTAGGTCTTTGACCACAGGATCTTGTGCCAGTGTGGCCACACTGCCTTTTACAGTGTCTAAGCTTAGTACTTTGTATGCCTTGGTCATCGTTCGCTCCGTGTAATTAATGTCTGTATTATACTATCGAGATTTGATGTAGTCAATAAGTTCTTCAGCCAAATCTGTAGCCATATACTGGTCTAGAGTAGCCGCAGTCAATAGCTCATAGACTGTACGAGCATCCCTACCATAGTGCTCAAGCACGGCTTCAACATCACGTTGAGTGTCACACCGATGGTAGAGGAAGTCTGCTATAATTCTTTGGTTCTTGGTCAAACCTTGTATTTCAATCATTGTTTCGCTCCTGACATAAAACCCACAATCTCAAAGTATTCGCTATGACTGACATAGAAGTCACTGCGCGGGTCATAATACTTACCCTCTTTTGCATCGTAGTAGAGTATGCGACCGTTAAAATTGAATGGGCCTTCTAAGCCCTTGCGAGCAGTGAATCCCTGCATGACATCTTCGTAGCGGCCCAATACCTTGTAACCCATTTCACGCTCCTTGTTTGCTAGTGTCTGTGTAGTATAGCACGAAGATTGTGGTCTGTCAACCTGTGGCTTTTATGCAAAACAGGCTTTGGCCACTATGTGCTCCAAGACTGCGACCTGCTTAGGGCTCAAGCGGCCCGTGTGGTCATACTGCTGGATCATCTTAGCGGCAAACACGTGGTCATAACGGTCCAAACGGTCCAGTATGTCTATGATCTCTGCTATCAAAAAGCCTTGTTCCATCTTGTGCTCCGTTGTGTTCATCATAGTCGTATAATAGCAAAAAGATCGGGCCTTGTCAACCTGTTGCGTTCTTGCCACACTTTATCTGTAGCGGCTACCTGCTTCTTGCTCGTAGGTTGTGTCAGTGGGATCCCACTCAATGACAAAGTCCTTATGAACAATAAAAGACCCTGCACCGTGTGCTGTGGGTGCCAGTTCGATCATGTCACCCAGGGTGCTGATCACAAAGTATTCAGCACCTTTGTATATGGATTTCATACCTGCTCCTTCCAAGCAGACTCTTGGCACTCCTGCCAAGTTTTCTCAATCCATTT